>JACCDH011546115.1_pt1 | contig 21004 bp, 20 predicted proteins | sample 7442481 | NCBI WGS metagenome assembly JACCDH01 (sample SAMN15323433, study PRJNA562643) | freshwater metagenome | isolation source: river surface water | place: USA:Blue River Watershed | collected 2017-08-15 | reverse complement strand
GGGGGCTGCAGCTGTGGCCAGCTGCGTTATCGGCTGGAGGACCGCCCGCTGTTTACCCATTGCTGTCATTGCAGCTGGTGCCAGCGCGAGACCGGAACCGCTTTTGCGCTGAATGCCCTGATCGAGCGGGATCGCCTGGTTGTGACGGGCGAGACGCAAACCGACCTCGTCCCCTCGGCCAGCGGCAAGGGCCAGGAGTTGATCCGCTGTCCCGACTGCAAGGTGGTGGTGTTCAGCCATTATGGCGGGGCAGGGCGGCTGATGGCCTTTGTGCGGGTGGGCACGCTGGACCAACCGGGACATTGCCCGCCGGACGTGAACATCTACACCGCCAGCAAGCTGCCTTGGGTGGTGCTGGCCCCGGATGTCCCGGCCTTTGAGGGCTATTATCAGGCCAAGCTGCAATGGCCCGCCGCCGCGCAAGACCGCTTTCGCGCGATGAAGGCGCGGCAGGCCGAAGGGGCGCAAACGGCACCGGGCACCTGATTTTGGCGCCTGATCTGAATGCTTCAGCGCGCCCTGCAATCGCCCGCGCCTTTCTTCTGGCCAAACGCCTGCGCTTTGGTTAAGCTGTTTCCATCTGATCCGGGGCCAACCCGGGCGGGTTTCGAGCAGGCGTTGAACAGGCGGTACTTCCATGACTGAGATGGTCTATGGCTCCATGCCCGGCAGGGTGTCCGAGCCTGTCATTCCCCGTTGGTGGCGGACAATCGACAAATGGTCGCTGACGGCGATCCTGATCCTTTTTGCCATCGGGCTGTTGCTCGGGCTTGCCGCCTCGGTGCCTCTGGCCGAACGCAACGGGCTTGACCCGTTCCATTATGTCCAGCGACAGGCTTTCTTCGGGGGCGTGGCCATGGTCGTCATGGTGCTGTTTTCCATGATGTCGCCCGACATGATCCGCCGGATCGGGGTTCTGGGTTTTCTGGTCTCGTTCGTGGCGCTTGCGCTTTTGCCCTTTCTGGGCACCGATTTCGGCAAGGGCGCGGTGCGCTGGTTCTCGTTGGGCTTTGCCTCGGTCCAGCCCTCGGAATTCCTCAAGCCCGGCCTGATGATCCTGACTGCCTGGCTGATCGCCGCAGCCCATGACCTGAACGGCCCGCCGGGACGGCTCATCTCTTTTGGGGTGGCGCTGACGGTGGTGGGGCTTTTGGCCATGCAGCCCGATTTCGGGCAAGCGATGCTGGTCCTCTTTGGCTGGGGCGTGATCTATTTCGTGGCCGGAGCGCCGATGGTCCTGATCGCGATCATTCTGGCCATGGTCGGGGTGGGCGGCTTTGCCGCCTATAACATGTCGGAACATTTTGCCCGCCGGATCAACGGCTTTCTGGCATCGGACGTCGATCCGCGCAGCCAGCTTGGCTATGCCACCAATGCCATTCAAGAGGGTGGCTTCTTTGGCGTCGGTGTTGGTGAGGGGCAGGTCAAATGGACCCTGCCCGATGCCCATACCGATTTCATCATTGCCGTCGCGGCCGAGGAATATGGTCTTGTGCTGGTCCTTGTGATCATCGCGCTTTACATGACGATCACGGTGCGCTCGCTTTACCGGCTGACGCGCGAGCGCGATGTGTTCACCCGGCTGGCAGGCACGGGGCTGGCGTGCATCTTCGGGGTGCAGGCGATGATCAACATGGGCGTTGCGGTGCGGCTTTTGCCAGCCAAGGGCATGACGCTGCCCTTTGTCAGCTATGGCGGCTCGTCGGTCATTGCGGCGGGCATCACGGTGGGGATGCTTCTGGCGCTGACGCGCAGCCGGCCGCAGGGCCAGATGTCCGATCTGTTCCGGAGAGGCCGGTGAGCGCGCCCCTGCTCCTCATCGCGGCTGGGGGCACGGGGGGGCACATGTTTCCGGCCCAGGCGCTGGCCGAGGCGATGATCGCGCGCGGCTGGAGGGTAAAGCTTTCGACGGATGCCCGGGGCGCGCGCTATGCGGGGGGCTTTCCGCAGGCGGTGCAGGTGGTGGTCTCGGGCTCGGCCACCTTTGCGCGCGGTGGGGTGCTTGCAAAGCTTGCGGTGCCGTTTCGCATCCTCGGCGGCGTTCTGGGGGCGACGGCCCGGATGGTCATCGAACGGCCCGCCGTCGTGGTGGGCTTTGGGGGTTATCCCACCATTCCAGCCCTTACGGCGGCGTTTCTGACCCGTCGTCCGCGGATGATCCATGAACAGAACGGCGTTCTGGGGCGGGTGAACAAGCTTTTTGCGCCCCGCGTTCACAAGGTCGCCTGCGGCACCTGGCCCACGACGCTTCCGGCCGGGGTGGTGGGCGAGCATACCGGCAACCCGGTGCGCGCCGCCGTGATGGAGCGGGCGGGCGCAGGCTATATCGCGCCGGGCGACTATCCGATGTCGGTGGTGGTGATCGGCGGCTCACAAGGCGCGCGGATCCTGTCGGACGTGGTGCCCGAGGCGGTGGCGCGCCTGCCCGAAGGGTTGCGCCGGCACCTGCGTATTGCCCAACAGGCCCGGCCCGAGGATCTTGACCGCGTGGTGGCCGCCTATGAGGCGGCGGGCATCCTTGCCGAGGTGGCCCCGTTTTTCGCCGATATCCCGCGCCGCCTGTCCGAGGCGCAGCTGGTGATTTCCCGTTCGGGCGCCTCATCGGTCGCCGATATCTCGGTGATCGGGCGACCGGCGATCCTGATCCCCTTTGCCGCGGCAACCGATGATCACCAGACCGCCAATGCACGCGGGCTGGTCGAGGCGGGCGCGGCGGTGCTCATTTCGGAAAAGGCGCTTGACGCCGAAGCGCTGGCCGCGCAGATGGCGGCCATTCTCGGCGCGCCCGGCACGGCCGAGGTCATGGCGCGAAACGCCCTTGGGCAGGGGCGCCCCGATGCCACCGAGCGGCTTGTTGCGCTGGTTGAAGGTCTTGCAGGAAAGGTTGATTGATGAACGCCACCAAATTGCCGCTGGAACTGGGGCCGATCCATTTTGTGGGGATTGGCGGCATCGGGATGTCGGGGATTGCCGAGGTTCTGATGACGCTGGGCTACCGGGTTCAGGGTTCGGACGCCAAGGCATCGAAGATCACCGATCGTCTGGTCAAACTGGGCGCGACCTTCTTTGAGGGGCAAAGTGCGGCCAATATCGGCGCGGATGTCTCGGTTGTGGTGATTTCCTCGGCCATCAAGAAGGGCAACCCGGAACTGGAAGAGGCCCGCCGTCGCAATCTGCCCGTGGTGCGCCGGGCCGAGATGCTGGCCGAACTGATGCGGCTGCGATCCAACATCGCCATTGCCGGGACCCATGGCAAGACCACGACGACGACCATGGTGGCCGCCCTTCTGGACAAGGGCGGGTTTGACCCGACCGTGATCAACGGCGGGGTGATCCATGCCTATGGGTCGAACGCGCGGGCGGGGGCGGGGGAATGGATGGTGGTCGAGGCCGATGAGAGCGACGGTTCGTTCAACCGCCTGCCCGCAACCATTGCCATCGTCACGAACATTGATCCCGAGCATATGGAGCATTGGGGCAGCTTTGACGCCCTGCGCAAAGGGTTCCTCGATTTCGTGTCGAACATCCCGTTCTACGGGCTCGCTGTTTGCTGCACCGACCATCCCGAGGTGCAGGCGCTGGTCGGCAAGGTGGCCGACCGCCGGGTGGTGACCTTTGGCTTCAACGCCCAGGCAGATGTACGAGCTGTGAACCTCAGGTTCGAAAATGGCGTTGGTTACTTTGATATCCTGCTTCAAAATGAGGCAGAAGGTTCGAAAATTGAAAATTGTTCGCTGCCGATGCCGGGAGATCACAACGTGTCGAACGCCCTTTCGGCGGTTGCAGTGGCCCGGCATCTGGGCATGAAGAAGGACGAAATCCGCGAGGCGCTGGCCGCCTTCTCGGGGGTGAACCGCCGGTTTACGCGGGTCGGCGAAGTCAAGGGCGTAACCATCATCGACGACTACGGCCACCACCCGGTCGAGATTGCCGCTGTCCTGAAGGCCGCGCGGCAGGCGACCAAGGGCCGCATCATCGCGGTGCATCAGCCGCATCGCTATACCCGGCTGTCTAGCCTTTTCGAAGAGTTCTGCACCTGTTTCAACGAGGCCGATGTTGTGGCCATTGCCGAGGTCTATTCGGCGGGCGAAGACCCGATTGCGGGGGCTTCCCGCGATGATCTGGTGGCAGGGCTGATCGCCCATGGCCACCGCCACGCCCGGGCGCTGATGGATGAGGCCGATCTCGCGCGGCTGGTCAAGGAACAGGCGCGGCCCGGTGATATGGTGGTCTGCCTGGGGGCGGGGACAATCAGCGCCTGGGCCAATGCGCTTCCGGGCAAGCTGATGGGGCAGGCGGCGTGAGCCGCCCGATTTCTGCGCCAGAAATCGGTTCGGAAAATGGACATTTTCCGCAACCCGGCAGGGGCCGGGCATGAGCGAGGATGTCTTTTTCGGTCTGGCGGCGGTGCTTTGGCTTTGCTGTGCGGCATACGCGATCTGGGGCGGGGTCCACCGGCGATGGTGGGGGCTGCTGCTGGCACCGCTTGGCTTTGGGCTGGGCTTTGTGGCGATCATGTTCGCGATGGTCGCCCTGTCCGGGGACCGGGCGCCGGGTGATCTGGCCTGGCTGGGCTTTGCGCCCTATTTCGCCGTGCCCTTTGCGGCGGTTCTGCCGGTTGCCTTCGGTCTGGGTCTTGGCCTGTCGGTCTTTCGCCGCCGTGACCGGGGACCAGGGGACGAGGGGCCGCAAGGATGAGTGCCACCCTGGCCTTGATCGCAGCGCTTGTGTGGCTGATCCTTGCCAATGTGGTCGGGATGTTGCCGTCGAAAGATCAGCACTGGTCGAACGCCTACAAGCTGATCGCCGTCGGCCTGCCGATCCTGGTCTGGCTTGGTTTGACCAACGGCGCGCTTTACGCCCTGGTTTTCCTCGTTGCGGCAGGTTCCGTGTTGCGCTGGCCGCTGGTCTACCTCTGGCGCTGGATCCGGCGGCGCCTCGTCTAGGGCTGCCCATGTTGCCCAAGATCGCAAATCTGGGTATTGCAGCCCCATGACCCAGACCCTGCCCCCCGTGCGCGGCACGCTGACCCCGAACCGGCCCTTGGCCGATCTGACCTGGCTGCGCGTCGGCGGGCCGGCGGATTGGCTGTTCCAGCCAGCCGATGAGGCCGATCTGGCCGATTTCCTGGGCCGGCTTGATCCGTCGATCGCAGTCTTTCCGATGGGGGTCGGCAGCAATCTGATCGTGCGCGATGGCGGCATCCGCGCCGTGGTGATCCGGCTGGGGCGGGGGTTTAACGGGATCGAGATCGACGGCGACAGCGTCACGGCAGGCGCGGCGGCGCTGGATGCGCATGTGGCGAAGAAGGCGGCCGAGGCGGGGCTGGACCTGACCTTTCTGCGCACCATTCCCGGCTCCATCGGCGGGGCTGTCAAGATGAACGCGGGCTGCTATGGGGCCTATGTGGCCGACAACCTTGTCTCGGTGCGGGTTGTCACGCGGGCGGGTGAGGTGCGAGAGCTCGCGGCGGCCAACCTTAACCTGGCTTATCGTTCGTCAACCCTGCCCGAGGGTTGGGTGATCGTCTCGGCGACCTTCCGCGCCGCCAAGGGCGACCCGGCCGCGCTTGAAGCCCGGATGGCCGACCAGATTGCCAAGCGCGATGCAAGCCAGCCGACCAAGGACCGCAGCGCGGGCTCGACCTTTCGCAACCCGGCCGGGTTTTCCTCGACCGGCCGCGCCGATGACGTGCATGATCTCAAGGCCTGGAAGGTGATTGATGAGGCGGGGATGCGGGGCGCGACCCTTGGCGGCGCTCAGATGAGCCCGATGCATTCGAACTTTCTCATCAACATAGGGGGGGCGACGGCCACAGATTTGGAAAATCTGGGGGAGGAAGTGCGAAAAAAGGTTTTCCAACAGCGCGGTATCACGCTAGAGTGGGAAATCATGCGGGTGGGCGAACGCGCGCCTGAATAACACGACCACGGGGGAACACCCCCGGGATGAGGCAGTAAACATGGCGGGAACATCCGGGCGGGTGGTCTCCAAAGTGGCGGTGTTGATGGGTGGGCTTTCCGCTGAGCGGGAGGTTTCTTTGTCATCGGGGCGCGAATGCGCCAAGGCGCTTCGGGAGGCCGGATATCAGGTGGTCGAGGTCGATTGCGGCCCCGATCTTGCCCTGCGCTTGTCCGAGATAATGCCAGACGTCGCCTTCAATGCGCTGCATGGCCGTTGGGGCGAGGATGGCTGTGTGCAGGGCATCCTGGAATGGCTGCGCATCCCCTATACCCATTCGGGCGTTCTGGCCTCGGCCCTGGCCATGGACAAGCATAAGGCCAAAGAGGTCTATGCCGCTGCCGGTCTGCCCATCGTGCAAAGCAAGCTTGCCCGTCGCGACGAGATAGAGGCCGGTCACGTGCTGCCGCCGCCCTATGTGGTGAAGCCGAACAACGAAGGTTCATCGGTCGGGGTCTATATCGTGCATCCCGGCTCGAACGCGCCGCGGCTGGCGGACACCATGCCGGAAACCGTGATGGTGGAAACCTATGCGCCGGGGCGCGAGTTGTCGGTTTCGGTTCTGGGTGACAAGGCGCTGGCAGTCACCGACATCATCACCGATGGCTGGTATGACTATGACGCCAAATACAAGCCCGGCGGCAGTCGCCATGAGGTGCCGGCCCGGATGCCCGCCGAGATCACGGCGGCCTGTCTTGACTATGCCCTGCGCGCGCATCAGGCGCTGGGGTGCCGCGGCCTGAGCCGCACCGACATTCGCTGGGATGAGGCGCGGGGGCTCGAGGGGTTGATCCTTTTGGAAACCAACACCCAGCCCGGCATGACCCCCACGTCGCTGGCCCCGGAACAGGCAGCGCTCTGCGGGATTTCCTTTCCTGAACTCTGCCGCTGGCTGGTGGAGGACGCCTCATGCAATCGCTGAACCGCCGCCCCCCGCCGCTTCAGGCACCGCGCCGTGGGTTCACGGGGGCTGTGGTCGGCGCTGCCAAGGGTGCCGTGATGGGGGCTGCGCGGGGCGCGGCCATGGGCGCCTCGGGCGAGGTGCATCCGGCTGAACCGAAGGGTGCGCGCCGCCACGATCCGGCGCCAAGCTATTGGGATTACAAGATGCAGCGGCTGTGGCTGACGCCGCAGTTTCGGGTGCTGTTCCGCTTTGGCCTGCCGGTTCTGGTCGTGGCGCTGGTCGCAGCGTTGGTGCTGGCCAGCGAAAGCCGTCGAACCGCGCTCGCGGGTGCGATCACCCATATCAAGGAAGAATTCCAGGCCCGCCCGGAATTCCGCGTCTCGCTTTTGTCGATCGACGGCGCCTCGCCGGATCTGGCCGATGCGGTGCGGGCGCGGCTGGGGGTGAGCTTCCCGGTCTCGTCGTTCGAACTGGATCTCGACATGCTGCGCGAAAAGGCGGAGAGCCTGGATGCGGTGGCGACAGCCGATCTGGCGGTGCGGTCGGGTGGGGTGCTGCATGTGGCCATTACCGAGCGTGAGCCGGTCCTGATCTGGCGCATGGCTGACGGTTTGACGCTGCTTGATGCAACCGGCCACCGGGTGGCCGGGCTTGCCGCGCGAGGCGACCGGCCTGACCTGCCGCTGATCGCGGGTGAGGGGGCCGATCAGGCCGCGCCCGAAGCCCTGACGCTGATCGAGGCGGCTGGCCCCTTGACCCAGCGGCTGCGTGGCCTTGTGCGGGTGGGAGAGCGGCGCTGGGATCTGGTCCTTGACCGCAATCAGCGCCTCTTGCTGCCGTCGGATCGTCCGGTGCAGGCGCTGGAACGCCTTCTGGCGCTTGACCAGGCCGAGGACCTTCTGGCCCGCGACGTTGTCGCGATTGACCTTCGAGATGAAAAACGCCCGGTCCTGCGACTGGGCGAAGATGCCCTTACTCAGGCCCGGCGTGCCCGGGGCCTGCTTCCTGCAGAAGAAAAGAAGACGGAGAGCGACCTATGACCGACCTCTACCAGTCCCAGCGTGCCATGCGGGCCCTTCGCCGGGCTGCGATGCATCGCGGCGTGGTGGCCATTCTGGATGTTGGCACATCCAAGATCGCCTGCCTTGTGCTGAGTTTTGACGGCTCTGACCCCGATGCAGACCTTGACGCTGTCGGTCCGATGGCCGGGCAGGCCGGGTTCAAGGTGATCGGCGCGGCGACCACCCGGTCGCGGGGCGTGCGGTTCGGCGAGATCGCGGTGATGAATGAAACCGAGCGCGCCATCCGCACCGCCGTTCAGGCCGCGCAGAAGATGGCCAATGTGCGGGTTGACCATGTGGTCGCCTGTTTCTCGGGGGCCGAGCCGCGCAGCTATGGGCTGGCGGGCGAATGGGAATTGCAGGATTCGGTGGTGTCTGAACAGGATGTGGCCTCGGTGCTGGCCGCCTGCGATGTGCCGCCCCTGGGCGAGGGCCGCGAGGTTCTGCACGCCCAACCCGTCAACTTTGCGCTTGATCACCGCACCGGCCTTGGCGATCCGCGTGGCCAGATCGGCAACCGGCTGGCTTGCGACATGCATCTGTTGTCGGTCGATGCTGACGTGATCCAGAACCTGCTTTACTGCATCAAGCGCTGCGATCTGGAACTGGCCGGGATTGCCTCGTCCTCGTATGTCTCGGGAATTTCCAGCCTGGTCGAGGATGAACAGGAACTCGGCGCGGCCTGCATCGACATGGGCGGCGGCGCGACCGGCATTTCGATCTTCATGAAAAAGCACATGATCTATGCCGATGCGGTGCGCATGGGCGGCGATCATGTGACCTCGGATATCTCCAAGGGCCTTTTGGTGCCGATGGCGGTGGCCGAACGCATCAAGACCAAGCATGGCGGCGTGCATGCCACGGGCATGGATGACCGCGAGATGATCGAGATCGGCGGCGACAGCGGCGATTGGGAGAAGGATCGCCGCCAGGTCAGCCGGACCGAGCTTATCGGCATCATGCGCCCACGGGTCGAGGAAATTCTGGAAGAGGTGCGCGCGCGGCTGGATGTGGCGGGCTTTGACACCTTGCCCAGCCAGCAGATCGTGCTGACGGGCGGCGCAAGCCAGATCCCCGGCCTTGACGGGCTTGCCAGCCGCATCCTTGGCAGCCGGGTGCGCATGGGCCGTCCTCTGCGCGTGCAAGGCCTGCCGCAGGCCGCGACCGGCCCGGCCTTTTCCAGCGCCGTCGGCCTGTGCCTCTTTGCCGCCCACCCGCAGGACGAATGGTGGGACTTCGACATTCCCGCCGAGCGTTACCCGGCGCGGTCGATCAAACGTGCCTTCAGGTGGTTCAAGGATAACTGGTGACCCCCATATGCAGATAAAGCGGCAATATCCCGCTAAGAGTGCCTCAATTCGGCCCATATTTTGTGGGTGCGCGCGTTTTTCGCGTGACCTTGCGCGCGCTTGTGGATAGAATCGGGGATAAATCGGCAAATCGCGGCTCAGGGACGGGTGCGACAAGACCGATAACGGCAACTGGCGGGGCGCCCGCTCATAAAATGACAGGCGGAAAAACATGGCATTGAATCTGATCATGAATGACGCTCGCGAAGAGCTGAAACCCCGGATCACGGTGTTTGGCGTTGGCGGGGCGGGGGGCAATGCGGTCAACAACATGATTGACCAGCAGCTTGAGGGCGTCGAGTTCGTGGTGGCCAATACGGACGCGCAGGCGCTGCAGCAGTCCAAGGCCCATGCCCGCATCCAGATGGGCGTCAAGGTGACCGAGGGTCTGGGCGCGGGTGCGCGTCCGACCGTGGGGGCCGCCGCCGCCGAAGAAACCATCGAGGAAATCGTCGACCATCTGGCTGGGGCGCATATGTGCTTCATCACCGCCGGCATGGGTGGCGGCACCGGCACGGGCGCGGCGCCGATCATCGCGCAAGCCGCGCGTGAACTGGGTGTGCTGACCGTCGGCGTGGTGACCAAGCCCTTCCAGTTTGAAGGCAACAAGCGGATGCGTCAGGCCGAAGAGGGCATCGCGGCGCTGCAGAAGGTGGTCGATACGCTGATCATCATCCCGAACCAGAACCTGTTCCGTCTGGCCAATGAGCGCACCACCTTCACCGAAGCCTTCGCCATGGCCGATGACGTGCTGTATCAGGGCGTCAAGGGCGTGACCGACCTCATGGTGCGGCCCGGCCTCATCAACCTTGACTTCGCCGATGTGCGCTCGGTGATGGACGAGATGGGCAAGGCGATGATGGGCACGGGCGAAGCCTCGGGCGAGGATCGCGCGGTGCAGGCGGCCGAAAAGGCCATCGCGAACCCGCTTCTCGACGAAATCAGCCTGCATGGCGCCAAGGGCGTGTTGATCAACATCACCGGCGGCTATGACCTGACGCTGTTCGAGCTGGATGAGGCGGCGAACATCATCCGCGAAAAGGTCGATCCGGATGCCAATATCATCGTCGGCTCTACGCTGGATACCACGATGGAAGGATCGATCCGCGTGTCGGTCGTGGCGACCGGCATTGACGTGACGCAGGCCAAGTCGGACACCCCGCTGACCCGTCGCCCGATGGCCGCGCCCTTGCCCGCAGGCTTTGGCGCTGCCGCGCAGCCCGCCCCGGCCGCGGCTGCTCCCGCAGCCGAGCCGCGTCGCGAAGCGCCGATGCCGCTGACCATGGCGGCAGCCGTCTCGCACGCACCGCAGCCGCAGATGGAACAGCCGATGCCCGCCTCGATGGCTGCGCCGGAACCGTCGCTTTTTGACCGCGCCGAAGAGCCTGCCGCCTTCATGCCCGAGCCTGAGGATGTGATCGAGAACGATCTGCCGCCCCCGGCCTATCGCCCGCAGCAGGCCGCGCAGCGCAGCTATGGCCATGCAGCACTTGACGGCGATGCCGCGAATTTCGTGGCACCTGCCGCTCCGGCAGCACGTCAGCCAGGTGCGCCGTCGCCCGAGGCGATTGCCCGCCTACAGGCCGCGCTGTCCAAGGGCCAGCAGCCTGCCGGTCGCGGTCCTGTGGCACAAGCCCCAGCGGCACGTCCCGCCGCCCCGGCCCCGAAGCCTGCCGAAAGCCGTCCGCGCTTTGGCATCGGTGGGCTGATCAGCCGCATGGCGGGTGGTGGCCAGTCCGAACCCGCGCCCGATCGGGCCACGGTCGGCCGCGCCCAGCCGCCGGTGACCGCCTATGACGACGAGCAAGAGCCGTCCTCGGATAATGACCGGATCGAAATTCCGGCGTTCCTGCGCCGCCAGGCAAACTGAGTCGCGCGCACATCTTGTTGCAAAGCCCGGTGAAAGCCGGGCTTTTTCTTTTGTGATCAATCGTTTGTCTTTGTTTCAACCTGTCACAAACCGTCACAAACTGTGAATTGAGCTCTGGGCGCCAGCCCCTTAGTTAAAAGTCGACGCAACGGGTGGTCTGGCTGCCCGCGCGGTGCAAGGAGTTGTCGCTGGTGCAGAATACGCTTGTCCGTTCGGTAACCTTTCAGGGCGTCGGCCTGCATTCGGGTGCGCCGGTGACCATGACGGTGCATCCGGCGGCTGAAGATCACGGCATCTGGTTTCGCCGCACCGATGTGACGGGCGCGGATGCGCGGGTTCCGGCCCAGTGGGATGCCGTGGTGCCGTCTCGGCTTTGCACGCTGGTGGCCAATGCGGCGGGCACCTCGGTTTCGACGATCGAACATATCATGGCAGCGCTGGCCGGTTCGGCCATCCACAATGCGCTGATCGACATCGACGGCCCCGAAGTGCCGATCCTTGACGGATCGGCGGTGCCCTTTGTCGCCGGCTTTCTTGAGGCGGGGATCGTCTCGCAAGGCGCACCGGTGCGCGCGATTCGCGTGCTGAAGCCGGTCGAGGTGCGCGAGGGCGAGGCAGTGGCGCGGCTGGAGCCGTCGGACATGCTGGAAATCGCCTTTCACATCGACTTTGCCGAGGCGGCGATTGGCCGACAGGACAAGGTTCTGAACATGGCCAATGGGGCCTTTGTGCGCGAATTGTCCGACAGCCGCACCTTCTGCCGCAATGCCGAGGTGGTGGCGATGCGCGAGCGCGGTCTGGCGCTGGGCGGCACGCTGGAAAATGCCGTGGTGTTTGAAGGCGACAAGGTCCTGTCGCCCGGCGGTCTGCGCCATGCCGATGAACCGGTGCGCCACAAGATGCTGGATGCGCTGGGCGATCTGGCGCTGGCTGGTGGGCCGATCCTGGGCCGCTATACCGGCATCCGCGCCGGTCATGCCCTGACCAACCGTCTCCTGCGGGCGCTTTTTGCCGACCCGACTGCCTGGCGCGTGCAAGACTGCGAGGGGCTTGCCAGCGGCAAACTGCCCGGCGTCGGCGTGCATCGCGGCGATCTGCCGCTTTCGGCCTGACAATCTATGCACCGGGGCTGCGAAAGCCGTTTTGCGCCCCGGATTTTTCTGTGCTACGACAAACGGTGTATGCTGCGCACCGACTTGATCTAGTGGTGCCGGGCTGAGTGAGCACAGGATATTCGGAAGATGGCAGGCGATTTCTTCAAAGCGGTGCGGCGGGGGGTGTGCGTGGCGCTGCTGGCCGGGTCGCTTGGGGCTTGCGCCGGGGGTCTGAGCACCAAGAGGGAAGCCCCGCTGGACGATCTGCCGCCCGAAGAGATTTACAAGCGCGGCGAGCTGATCCTGGAAACGGCGCGCAAGCCGGGCGACAGCCTGCGCTACTTTGCCGAGGTCGAGCGGCTTTATCCCTATACCGAATGGGCCAAGCGCGGGCTGATCATGCAGGCTTTTGTCCTGCACAAATCGAAGGAATATGAAGAGGCCCGGATCGCCGCGCAGCGCTATCTCGACTTCTACCCCGGCGATGAGGATGCGGCCTATGCCCAATATCTCATGGCCCTGTCCTATTACGACGAGATCGACGAGGTCGGCCGCGATCAGGGCCTGACCTTCCAGGCGCTGCAATCCTTGCGCGTGGTGATCGAGCAATATCCCGACAGCGAATATGCCAAGTCGGCGATGATGAAATTCGATCTGGCCTTCGACCATCTCGCGGGCAAGGAAATGGAAATCGGGCGCTATTACCTCAAGCGCAAGAATTATCCGGCCGCCATCAACCGCTTCAAGGTGGTGGTGCAGGATTTCCAGACCACCACCCACACCGCCGAGGCGCTGCACCGTCTGGTCGAGGCCTATCTGGCGCTGGGCTTTGCCGATGAGGCGCAGACCGCTGCGGCGATCCTGGGCTATAACTATCAGTCCAGCCCCTTCTACGAGGACAGTTTCCGCCTTCTGAAAGGGCAGGGGCTTGCCCCCGAGGCAAAGGGCACCAACTGGCTCTCGACGATCTATCGCCAGATGATCAAGGGCGAGTGGTTGTAAGCGAGGGGGCGAGAGTGCCCAGCCGACGGGGCCCATATGCTGCGCACGCTTGAAATCCGCGATGTGCTGATCATTGATCGGCTTGCTCTGGCCTTGGGGCCGGGGTTGAACGTGTTGACCGGTGAAACCGGGGCGGGCAAGTCCATTTTGCTTGATGCCTTGGGCTTTGTGCTGGGCTGGCGGGGCCGGGCGGATCTGGTGCGCGTGGGCGCGGCGCAGGGCGAGGTGGTGGCGGTCTTTGATCTGGATGCCGCCCATCCGGCCCATGCGGTGCTGGCAGAGGCCGGGATCGAGGGGGGAGAGGGCGAGTTGATCTTGCGCCGTATCAACACGGCTGACGGGCGCAAGACGGCCTGGGTCAATGACCGGCGCGTGACGGGCGAGGTGTTGCGTGACCTTTCCGAGACCTTGGTCGAGCTGCATGGTCAGCATGACGACCGGGGGTTGTTGAACCCGCGCGGGCATCGGCAGCTTCTTGATGCCTTTGCCGGGCTGGATCTGACCGGGTTGCGCGCCGCCTGGCGCGCGCGGGCCGAGGCGCGGGGCGCACTTGAGGCGGCGCGCCTTGCCCTGGAGCGGGCGCAGGGCGAGGAGGACTTTCTGCGTCACGCGGTGGCAGAACTGGACAAGCTGAACCCCTTGCCGGGCGAGGAGGCCACGCTTGATGCCCGCCGCCGCCTGATGCAGGGGGCGGAACGGATCCGCGCCGATGTCATGCGCGCCCATGGGGCCTTGGCCGAGGGGGCGGAAGGGGCGATGCGCGATGCGATGCGCTGGCTGGAAGGTGCGTCTGACCGGGCCGAGGGGCGGCTGGACGCGGCAACAGGGGCGCTGAACCGGGCCCTGATCGAACTGGGTGAGGCGGTTGGCGGGGTCGAAGAGGCGCTAAGCGGTCTGGATTTCAACCCGGCCGAGCTTGAGGCTTTGGAAGAGCGGCTTTTTGCGATCCGGGCCTTGGCGCGCAAGCATAATGTGCTGCCCGACGACTTGGGCTTTTTCGCCGATGCGGCGCGGGCGCGGCTGGCCGCCATTGATGGCGGGGCAGCAGGGCTGGCCAAGCTTGAAAAGGCCGTGGCCGAGGCGGATGCGGCCTATGGGCAAAAGGCCGAGGCATTGACTGCGGCGCGCAAGGCGGCGGCGGGGCGGCTGGATGCCGCCATGGCGGCCGAACTTGGGCCGCTGAAGATGGAGCGGGCGGTCTTTGTCACCGAGGTGAGCGCCGGTGAGCCGGGGCCCGAGGGGGTGGATGCGGTGACCTTTACGGTCGCCACCAACCCCGGCGCACCGGCCGGGCCCTTGAACAAGATCGCCTCGGGCGGGGAACTCAGCCGGTTTCTTCTGGCGCTGAAGGTGTGCCTGATGGGCGATAGCCCCGGCATGACGATGATCTTTGACGAGATCGACCGGGGGGTCGGCGGGGCGACGGCGGATGCGGTGGGGCGGCGGCTGAAGGCGCTGTCGGACCGGGCGCAGGTGCTGGTTGTCACCCATAGCCCGCAGGTTGCCGCCAAGGGCGCCTCTCACTGGCAGGTGTCGAAGCAGGTGGAAAACGGCGCGACGCTGTCGCGTGTTGCCGCACTTTCGGCGGGCGAACGGATTGAGGAAATCGCCCGGATGCTGGCAGGCGATACTGTCACCGATGCCGCCCGCGAGGCGGCGCGCGCGCTGTTGGTCTGACGGCGCCGGGCGGTTTCGCCGAGCCTCCTCGGGCGCCTTCGGCTTCTCGTCGGGGCTGCGCGCCAAGCGACGAGGTCGACGCGGCCTGTCTGTGTCAGCGTGTCAGGAAAGAACGGTGAAGGTCAGGCTGACCGCGCGCCAGTTCAGGCTGTCCGATTGCAGGACCGCCACCAGCATGGCACCGAAGCGCGGCAGTTCCGCGCCGGTTTCCTCGATCGCCCCGGTCACCACGAAGCGCTGCCGCAAGAGCGCGACATCGGGGCCAAGCGGCAAGACCGTGCCCTTGCCCGTGACCAGCCGGGCATGGGCGAAAATGCCGGCTGCTTCGGCCTTGAATGCCTCGCGCGCGGCCGCGCGCCCTTCGGCCCAGATCCCGGTCAAGCTCTGCACCGTGCCTTCATCGGTCAGAAGCTCGGCCAGGGCATCGGCGTTCTGATCGCCAAAGGCATAGGCAAAGGCGCGGGCGAAATCGTCGGGGGTCATGGGGTTCCCGTGGCTTGTGGCACCAGCTTGCCGGGATTCATCAGATCCTGCGGATCAAGCGCGCGTTTGATCTGCCCCATCACCGCCCAGGCGGCCCCATGTTCGGCCGCCATCAGCGGCAGCTTGCCAAAGCCCACGCCATGTTCGCCGGTGATGGTGCCGCCCAGCGCCAGAGCGCGTTCGGCCATGCGGGTGGCAAGCCCCTTGGCGCGGGCGATTTCGAGCTCATCTGCGGGGTCGATCAGCAAAATGGCGTGGAAGTTCCCATCGCCGACATGGCCAAGGATCGGGCCGGAAAGCCCGCTTTCGGCGATGTCGGCGCGGGTGTCTTCGACCGCCTGCGCCAGGGCCGAGATCGGCACGCAGACATCGGTGACGATCGCCTTTGCGCCGGGGCGGCTGGCCAGAATGGCCCGATAGGCGTTATGGCGCATGTTCCACAGCCGGGTGCGGTCCTCGGTCGCGGTCGCCCAGTGAAACCCGGTAGAGCCATGGCGGGCGGCGATGTCGCCAAAACGCCGGGCATCCGCGGCCACAGCCTCGGGCGCGCCGTGAAATTCGACCAGAAGCTGCGGGCAAAGCGGCAAGTCGGTGCCGGAAAAGGCGTTGCAGGCCGCCACGGTGGCGGGATCGAGAAACTCGATCCGGGCCATGGGAAGGCCGGTCTGGATCGTTTCGATGACGCAGGCCACGGCGGCGGCCATGTCGGCAAAGCCGCAACTCGCCGCCGAAACCGCCTCTGGCTGGCCCTGCAGGCGCAACGTCAACTCGGTGATGAGGCCAAGCGTGCCTTCAGCCCCGACGAAAAGCGCGGTCAGGTCATACCCGGCAGACGATTTCGGCGCGGCGGTGCCGGTGCGGATCACCGCGCCCCCCGCCAGCACCACCTCAAGCCCCAGAACATTGTCGCGCATCGTGCCATAGCGCACCGCTGTCGTGCCGCTGGCGCGGGTGGCGGCCATCCCGCCAAGCGAGGCATTGGCCCCGGGATCGACAGGAAAGAACAGGCCGGTGTCGCGCAGCGCCCGGTTCAGCGCCTCCCGCGTCAGGCCGGGCTGCACGGTGCAAAGCATATCCTCGGGCTGCACGGCAATGATCCGGTTCATGTCACGGAAATCCACCGTGATGCCGCCCTTGACCGCCAGCGCATGACCTTCAAGCGAGCTTCCCGCCCCCCAGGCCACGAGAGGCACGCCATGGGCCGCGCAAAGGGTGGCAATGCGGCTGACCTCGGCGGTATCGGCTGGATAGGCCACGGCATCGGGCAAGCCGGCGCCAATGTGGCTTTCACTTTGGGCATGCAGCGCGCGTTCGGCGGTGGCGGTCGAAAATCTTTCGCCAAGCAGGGCAGAAAGATCGTGCAACAGGCGGGCAGGCAGATCCATGGCGCGGTCAGGCTGCCGGGGCCTGCGCGGCGACGCGCGCCATTTCAACCGCGAGATCGCCATAGCCTGTGAAGCGGCGCTCATAGGCCAGGCCAAGCCGCGCCGCGCAGTCCTGCGCCTTGGCATCAAGGGCGGGGTCATCGGTCTGCGCCTGATAGACAAGCTTTGTGTAATTGCCGAAATACATGTCGCGCAGCCCGGGGTGGCGGTCGAGCCCCATGGGTTTCCAGACAAAAGCGTCGAACTGGCGCACGAGGAAATCGGTCAGGTAGAAGGCGGTAAACTCGTCCTCGGCATGGGCGGCAAAAGCGTCATTGCCTTCGAAGAAGGAATAGCAATGCGGGCCGGCGAGCATCTCGACGCCCAGCTCGGCGCATTTGGCTTGCAAAAGCCCGCCGGTGCCGCAATCGGCGTAAAGCACGAAGATCCGCTCGAAGCGCCCGCGCTGTTCGGCCACGGTGCGGGCCACTTCCGCGGTGATCTGGTCGGGGTAAAGATGCAGCTTTGCGGGCAGGCATTGCAGGTGCAGATGGTCCCAGCCATTCAACCGTTTCAGCGCCAGCACCTCATGGGCCAGCGCCCCGCAGGCGACAAGCAGCACCCGGCCCACGCCTGCCTCCTCCATGCCACGCTGGGTCAGCGTGGCGTCGTCGGGCAGGCTCAGGGCCATGCAAAGGCCCGGATGGCCAGGGCCGCCAGCAGGGCGGCAATCGCCAAGGCCCCCAGCGACAGGCCAAGTCCCGAGGCCGCCCAGATGGTCAGGCCCGCAGCGACGATCACGGCAAAGACGAGGGCGAGGAAATGGGGCAGGGGCATGGTCGTCTCCTTCTGCCATAATCTGGGGCGGGTTGTGACAATTTCCAAGGGGCAAAACGAAAACCCCGGGCGCAAGGGCCCGGGGTTTGCTGCCTGGTTGGCAAATCGGGCTCAGGCACCAAGCTGGTTGTGCTTGCGCGCGACAAATTGCTTGGCGGTTTCCACGGCCACGGCTGCATCGCGGCAATAGGCATCCGCACCGATGGCCTTGCCGAATTCCTCGTTCAAGGGCGCACCGCCGACGAGCACAATGTAATCCTCGCGCAGGCCCTTTTCCTTCATCGTGTCGATGACGACCTTCATGTAAGGCATCGTGGTGGTCAGCAGAGCCGACATGCCAAGGATGTCGGGCTTTTCGGTCTCCAGCGCCTCAAGGTATTTCTCGACGGCATTGTTGATGCCCAGATCGACAACCTCGAACCCGGCCCCTTCCATCATCATCGCGACAAGATTCTTGCCGATGTCGTGGATGTCGCCCTTGACGGTGCCGATCACCATCTTGCCCATGCGCGGCGCACCGGTTTCGGCCAGCAAGGGCTTGAGGATGGCCATGCCGGCCTTCATCGCGTTGGCGGCCAAGAGCACTTCGGGAACGAACAGGATACCGTCGCGGAAGTCAGCGCCGACGATGGTCATGCCGGCGACCAGCGCTTTGGTCAGCACGTCATAGTGCGCCCAGCCGCGTTCGATCAGGATGTTCACACCCTCTTCGATCTCTTCTTTCAGACCGTCGTAGAGGTCGTCATGCATCTGCAGGACAAGCTCTTCGTCGTTCAGTTCGGACAGGATGATTTCGTCGTCGGACATGCTGCGCTCCTTCGGGGCTTTGGGCCCGTGATGGGGTGAAAGGCGACTTTGCACTTTGCGTTTTCCGACATGCCCCAAGCGAAAGCCGACAGCCAGGGGAGGGGGGCGACTTTATCATTCCATTTGTTCCTGTTTTGTTCTAGTTTTGGGCGATGGACAGGCGCGATGAAACCATTGGACCGGGCCAGCGCCTGCGGGCGCGGGGCGTGGCGTCAAACGCGACGGGGCGGTTTGAGGCCGCCGCGAGCGTGGTCTGGCATGACGGCTGGGATCTGGAGGAGACCGAGCGGCTGGTTGCGACCGAGGTCCGGCAGGAACGCGCGCGTTCGGCGCTGGCCTTCAACCGCTCGCCCGATCTGCCGTTTGACCGGTCGATCAACCCTTATCGCGGCTGTGAACATGGCTGTGTCTATTGCTTTGCCCGGCCCAGCCACGCCTTTCTGAACCTGTCGCCGGGGCTGGATTTTGAGACAAGGCTGATTGCGCGACCGGGGATCGCCGCAGTTCTGGAGCGTGAGTTGCGGGCGAAAAGCTACAAGGTGGCGACGGTGGCGATTGGCACCAACACCGACCCCTATCAGCCGGTGGAGGCCGAGGCGCGGGTGATGCGCGAGGTGCTGGAGGTCTTGTCGGAGTTCAACCACCCGCTGGCGATCACCACAAAGGGCACGCTGATCGAGCGCGACATCGATATTCTGGCGCCGATGGCGGCCAAGGGGCTGCTGCGGGTGGGGATTTCGGTCACCACGTTGGACGCGGGCCTGAGCCGCAGGATGGAGCCGCGCTGCCCGACGCCCGCGCGGCGGCTGGAGGTGATCCGGCGGCTGACGGCGGTGGGCATCCCGGTGCGCGCCATGGTCGCCCCGGTGGTGCCGGGGCTGACGGACCATGAGTTGGAGCCGATTTTGGCCGCAGTGCAAGAGGCCGGGGCGGCGGCGGCGAGCTACATCGCGCTGCGCCTGCCGCGCGAGGTGTCGGGGCTGTTTCAGGATTGGCTGGCGGCGCATTATCCCGACCGGGCGGCCAAGGTCATGGCCCGGGTGCGCGAGATGCACGGCGGGCAGGATTATGACCCGGCCTTCGGGCGGCGGATGACGGGCGAGGGGCTTTGGGCCGAGTTGCTGGCGCAAAGGTTTCAAAAGGCGGTGGCGCGGCTGGGGCTGGCCACGCGCTTGCCCGCCTTGCGCTGCGATCTGTTCCAGCCGCCCGCGCGGGCAGGCGACCAGTTGAGCCTGTTCTAGGCCGATTTCTGGCACAGAAATCGGTTCGGAAAATCGCAATTTTCCGATCCGGAATTTGTGCCAAATTCCGGCGCGGCGGTTATGCCGCGCGGCCGTAAAAGCCCTTTTGTTCCTCGGGCGTCATGCGCACGCCGGGGCGGTCGTAAAAGGAAAAGACCGCGATGCGCCGGGCGGTATCTCCGATCACGGGCGTGACGCGGTGCGCCGTATTGCGCCCCCGGAACACGTTCAGCCCGCCTGCCACCAGCTTGACGCGCTGCACCTCCGGGTCCATCCCCGCCAGCATGCGCGCCACGCCTTCGTAATTCGGGTCGGTTTCCGACCGCAGGTCGGTGCGGTATTCGAAAAGCCCGCCCTGCTCGGGGGCTTGCAGCAGGATCGTTGTGGTGAACTCTGACCGGTCGAAATGCCAGTTCAGCGCCTCGCCCTCGCGGTAGGTCATCACGTTCAGCCGGGCGAGCGGGTCGTCCATGGTGTAAAGCGCGGGCTTTTCCATGCAGGCGGCCAGAAAGGCGGCGAAGGCGGGCCATTCGTAAAGCCGTTCCAGCACGCCCCCGATCTGGTCGGCGCAGAGCGTGTGATTTGCGGTGCGGAAGGGTTTCAGCGCCGGGTGATCTGGGGCAAGCCCCGGAATTTCCTTGCGGAAATAGATGTTGTGGTCACGGGCATGGGTGAAGGCCTGATCCTGCTTGGCTGCGACCTCGGCCAAGGCCTGCTCCAACGCCTTGGGGCGCAGAAAGCCTGCAAGGTCGAACATGCCGTCGCGCGCCAAGGCCCGGCGGCAGCGGGCGACGAGGGCGTCGTAGCCTTGGGTGCCGGGCTTGTCCAAGGGATAGGTGTCAAGGTCGATGATGTCCTGCATGGGGGCCTCTGGTCTGTCCTGTTCGGGGGCAGTGTTGTGGGAATTGGCTTTCGCGGCAACGAGAGAAAATATAGGGTAGGCCAAGTTTTCATATGGGAAACGCAATGACCCTGCCGCCCCTGACCGCCCTTCGCGCCTTTGATTGTGCCGCCCGGCACGGGTCGTTTACCCGCGCGGGGCAAGAGTTGGGGGTGACGGCGGCGGCGGTCTCGTTGCAGGTGCGGGCGCTGGAGGATCACTTTGGCCGGCGGCTTTTTCTACGGCAGGGCAATCGGTTGACCCTGACCGATGCCGGCCGCGCCATTCAGCCGCGCGTCGATCTGGCCTTTGCCGAGCTTGCGCATCTTGCGCAAGATCTGGGGCAAGAGGCGGGGCCTTCGCGGGTGGTGCTGTCCTGTCTGCCCTCGCTGGCCGACCATTGGCTTTTGCCGCAGCTGTCGGGCTTTGACCGGCTGGGCGATCTGGAACTGCGGGTCGAGGAGGACCCGGTTG
>JACCDH010727065.1_pt1 | contig 21005 bp, 18 predicted proteins | sample 7442481 | NCBI WGS metagenome assembly JACCDH01 (sample SAMN15323433, study PRJNA562643) | freshwater metagenome | isolation source: river surface water | place: USA:Blue River Watershed | collected 2017-08-15 | reverse complement strand
TTCGGGAGCATTAAACTGTAGTGAACGTATTTTATGTAGGTATTTGTAGAGTACTTAAAATCGGTAATGTTATCGAACGTAATGCCTTTTATGTACTCGTTTTGGTTTAATGGAGTTGGATTCCAATTGGCATCGCAATGCACAATGGTATACTGAAAATATTCATTTTGATTTCCGAGCACATCAAAACTCAATTCCAATTGCTCGCCACTATTTAAACTTATAATCGGATACCGATCGTCAGTTCCTGCCTTCATCAATTGCACCGTTTTTACACGTGAATCATAAGTTTGATTTTGGTAGGATAACTCTTGCGCCCACAGGGTGTTAAGCGTTAAACAAGTAAGTAGCGTTAAAATGGATTTCGTCATGCGTGTTACTGGTTTTGTTCCAACTCCATAATTTTTTCAAACAGCTTTTCGTACTGTTGTTCAAAATCGCGAAGCTGTTGTTTAAGTTGGTCGTATGCTGATTTTACCTCCTGCGCCTTTTCATTATCTTTCATCACCACGGTATCGGTAAAGCGCAATTCCACATCAGCCATTTTTTGCTTCACTTCTCCAATGCTGCGTTCCACATCGGTAAAATCTTTTTGCAACTTTTTCAATTCGTTCCCATTGTTTGGGGTTGAATTAGAAACAGGAGCGGTATTCTTTTCTTTTACTTTCGGTTCTTTGGGTTTGTTGGCATCAATCAACTTTTGTTGCTCTTCTTGTTTCTTGCGCCAATATTCATACTCCTCGTACGAACCCGGATACTCTTTTATTTTTCCATCTTCAAGCCACCAAATTTTATTGGCAATTTGCGACACAAAATACCTATCGTGGGATACAACGATAAACGTACCTTGGTATTGTTGCAAAGCTTGAATGAGGATATTGATTGAGCGCATATCCAAGTGGTTGGTAGGCTCATCCAAAAGCATGAAGTTGGCTTCTGCTAAAAGGGTTCGCGCCAATGCGACACGCGCTTTTTCACCACCACTTAGTACTTTAATTTTCTTAAATACTTCATCGTTGGTAAACAAGAAACAACCTAAAATGGTACGCAATTCCGTTTCGGTTCGGTCTGCTCCATAGTTGCGCATTTCTTCAATAATTTCATTCTCTACATTCAACGACTCTAATTGATGCTGCGCATAAAATGCAGGAATTACATTATGGCCTGTACTAATTTCTCCTTCGTATGGTTCGGTTCCGGCAATTAAACGCAACAAGGTTGATTTACCTTTTCCGTTTGCACCAATCAATGCAATTTTATCTCCTCTAACAATCTCACCACTTGCTCCATCTAAAATGCGGGCATCAGGAAATGCTTTCGATACTTCCTTAATTTCACTCACCACTTTACCCGATTGTGTGCTGATGCGGAAATCAATATTAATCTCTGCGCTATCATCTTCCGGTGCTTCAACCCTATCTAATTTCTCTAACAACTTTACCCTACTTTGTGCTGCAGTAGCTTTACTGGCCTTAGCCTTAAAGCGATTAATAAACTGCTCTTGTTGTTTAATGAATTGTTGTTGGTTATCGTATTGGCGTTGTTGCAAATCGGTACGCTCGGCTTTGGCTTCTAAATAAAAGCTGTAATTACCGCTGTACTCGTTAATCTTTTGCATGCTCACCTCCACAATCTTAGTTACCATTTTATCCAAGAACTCCCTATCGTGAGAAACTACAATAACAGTTCCATCGTAATCACGCAAGTAGTTCTCTAACCATTCAATGGTTGGTAAGTCCAAGTGGTTGGTAGGCTCATCCAGCATTAACAAATTTGGATTTTGCAAAAGCAACTTAGCCAACATCACACGCATGCGCCAACCTCCCGAAAACTTTTTATACGGCTGTTTTAACTGTGCCGTAGTAAAGCCTAAGCCTTCTAATACCTTCTCGCATTTGTGGTGAATGTTGTAGCCATCCAACGCATCAAACTCCATCTGCAAGTCGCTGAGTTTATGCAATACTTCATCACTGTAATCGGTTTCCAGCACTTTAAGTATCTTCTCAATTTCTTGTTCTAAATCCAATTGGCGTTGGAAAGCGCTCATGGTCACTTCCAAAATACTCGCCTCGGTTTCAAAACTCAATTGATCCTGATTTAAAAATCCAATTGTTAAATCGCGAGGTTTAGAAATAGAACCTTCGGTAAGTTGATATTCGCCATTTATAACACGCAACAAGGTAGATTTACCTGTTCCGTTCATACCAATTAATCCAATTCGCTCGTTGGGCTTAATGTGCCAATTCGCATTGCGGTACAAAAAACGTCCGCCAAATTCAAATCCAATGTCAGTTAAAGCAATCATGTATAGAAGGGCAAATATAGCGGAAAGCCGCCAACCATTTTAAATAATTATAAGTTCAAACTTTATTTGATTAACGCTCAGGATTTTTTCAAAAAACTGTTGCAAAACAGGCGTAAATAGCGCATTTTTCGTTTTTATCTTAACGTTTGATATGCCTCAATTTCAAGGATCCATTAAATCTAAACTACCTAAAACAGGCACCACTATTTTTACCGTGATGAGTGCCTTAGCCAACGAACATAAAGCCATTAACTTGGCGCAAGGTTTCCCCGACTTTGCTTGCAGCGACAAACTCATTGATTTGGTGCACCATTACATGAAGGCCGGTCATAACCAATATGCACCCATGCCGGGAGTGATGAGCTTACGCGAAAAAATTGCCGCAAAAACAGAGGAACTTTACAGTGCGCAATACAACCCCGATACCGAAATTACTATCACACCGGGTGGCACACATGCCTTGTATGCAGCCATTAGTGCGTTTATTGGCGATGGTGATGAGGTGATTATTATTGAACCTTGTTACGATAGTTACCTACCTGCCATACAAGTAAACGGTGGCAGAGCTGTGTTTGCCGAGTTAAAGTATCCAACTTATAAAGTAGATTGGGATGAGGTTCAAAAATTGGTGAACTACAAAACCAAAATGATCATCATCAATACGCCACATAACCCAAGCGGAACTATTTTAAGTGCGCAGGACATGCAGCGATTGGAGAAAATAGTAAAGAACTCGGAGATTATTGTGTTGAGTGATGAAGTGTATGAGCACATCATTTTTGATGAGATAGAACATCAAAGCGTGGCACGTTATCCAAAACTTGCCGAGCGCAGCATTATTGTTTCTTCGTTTGGTAAAACCTACCACACCACCGGATGGAAAATGGGTTACGTGCTGGCTCCGGCAAACTTAACCACCGAGTTTAGAAAAGTACATCAGTTTATGTGTTTCAGCGCAAACACTCCGGTACAATATGCACTTGCCGATTTCTTGGATGATAAAGATGCTTACCTTTCTTTAGCAGCCTTCTACCAAGAGAAACGCGACTAACTTCAATCTTTGATAAAAGGAAGTAAGTTTAAAATTATGCCGTGCAAAGGTTCATATTTCCAGTTGTTAAACTACAGCAAAATAACACAAGAACCGGATACCGAATTTGCAGTGAGACTAACCAAAGAACATAAAGTAGCTTCCATTCCTACATCGGTTTTCTATCACAAAAAAATAGACAACCAAGTGTTGCGTTTCTGTTTCGCCAAACGAAATGAAACCTTGGAACAAGCTGCTGAAAAACTAGTAAAATTATGAGCGAACTACGTGTAGCCACCATTCAATCGCGTTTGCATTGGGAAAACCCGGAAGCTAACTTAGCACAATTTACGGCAAAGCTTCAGGCCATAACACAACCCGTAGATGTGATTGTTTTACCGGAAATGTTTACCACCGGATTTAGCATGAACACCGCTTTGGCAGAAGAACCGGGCGGGCCAACCATGCAGTGGATGCACGAACAAGCACAACTCAAAAATGCGAGTATCTGCGGAAGTATGATGCTTCGCAACAAGCATAACGAAGTTTATAATCGCCTAATTTGGATGAACCCGGAAGGCACGTATGTGGCCTACAACAAGAAACACTTATTTAGCATTGGGAGCGAACACCAACACTATAAACCCGGAAACGAAAAAGTAATTGTTACCTGTAAAGGATTCCGCATTCAGCTGTTGGTTTGTTATGATTTACGATTTCCGGTTTGGATTAGAAGAACTAAGCAGCATGATTACGATGCATTGCTTTTTGTAGCCAATTGGCCCGAGCGTAGGTCGGAACATTGGCAGGCGTTATTAAAAGCACGTGCCATCGAAAACCAAAGCTATGTAATTGGTGTAAACCGAGTTGGTGAAGATGGAAACGGCATTAACCACAGCGGAGAAAGCAGCGTGTTTGACCCAACAGGTAGAACATTGTACACACAATCGCATGTGGAAGAAATTGCAATACACACCTTAAGTTTGGCTAACGTAACCAATTACCGCAACGAGTTTCAAGCATGGCGTGATGCTGATGCATTTACCCTAAGTTGATGCATGCAACGTATGTCTCTTCTTTTTCATCCTAACAATACATTACCGTACAAATAACGAATACATGATTAAATACATTCTTCCTCTTTTTACCGCATTAGCTCTACCCTTTACCGCTGCTTGGGCACAAAAAAACGCCACAAAAGCTAAAACACCTGCAAAGGTGAATACCACCACAACTACTACCAGCGCAGCCAAAGGCGCACTGTTTTTTGAAAAAACGTATGTCGATTTAGGAACTATAAAAGATCAAGCCGAGCCCATTAAAATCATTTACCACTACAAAAACATTGGTCAAGGTAAGGTAACCATTTCCCAAATCAAACCCGATTGTAATTGCTCAAAGCCGCAATGGGACAGTAAAGAAATTGCTTTCGGACAAGAGGGTGATGTGGTGTTATACTTTTATCCTACCGGATTATCGGGTGATGTAACCAAGACATTGACACTTTTCTCCAATGGTGAACCGGATGTAACGTACTTGCAAGTGCGTGCCTACGTTGACAGCAAGTTTGCTCGTATCAAAAATACCTTCACCGAAAAACAAGGCAATGTGTGGTTTGATTCGTATCAAGTTCGCTTCGACAACTTGTTTACCGATGGAGTTGATTCAGCTTTCCGTCAGTTGTATAATCCTACTACCAAACCCATCCGCATCAAACAAATCAAAGCACCGAATCACATCGTTGTTACCGCGGATAACATGATTATTCAACCCGACAACAGCGTACCTTTTAAGTTTAAGTACTTCGCAACACGCGCTAACGATTACGGTAGTAAGTTGGATGAAGTGTTGGTGTATACCGATGATAGCATTGAACCAATGAAGAAATTTCTTATTCGTGCAAACTTGGTTGAAGACTTTAGTAAACTTACCGAAAAGGAAAAGGCAGCCCCTCCTATTTTTCAAGCCATTACACCTGTTGTGGTTATTGACACCATGAACATTAAGAGTGCGAAAACAGTTACGTTTTATATCACCAATAAAGGTAAATCACCGTTAATGATTCGGAAGGTATACGCTACTTGTGGTTGCACAAAAATTGAATACAATGCTAATCAACCTATAAAGAAAAATAAGAAAGCAGCTATAACGGTTACATACGATAGTAATTATGATTTAGGCTTGGTTGAAAAACAGATTTATGTAATTACCAATACACCGGATAAAGCCTTACACGAGTTAACTTTAAAGGCTAATGTGATGTACCTTCGCAAACCTTAATTTTGGTTTGATTTTTGACATCGAGTGTTATTAATTTTGACAAAAAGAAACTGACATGAAGACGAAACTTAGTTTAATAGCACTAGGTTTTGCCAGTGGTCTGGCAGGTGCTGCAAGTTTTTATTTTTTACTACCCAATCGCGTTATCATCAGTCAAGCGGCATCAAATTCCGCAAACGAAGCAGGTTTATACAGCAACGTTGATTATAAAAGCGTGCATGTGGCAGGTAGTGATGATATGGTGAAAGCCTCTTCTATTGCCACACCAACCGTGGTGTTTATCAAAACCATCAGCAACCAACAAGCAAGTGATCCGTACATGGATTTTTGGTCGGCTTGGGACTTTTTTGGTAGAAGAGGTCCGGTAACCAGCTCGGGTAGCGGTGTAATTATTAGTGGCGATGGTTACATCGTAACTAACTTACACGTGGTAAAAGATGCAGATATAATTGAGGTAATCACTAACAATAACAAACATAGTTACAAGGCAAAAGTGGTGGGTACCGATGGTTCTACAGATTTAGCATTACTTAAAATTGAAGGTGCAAACCTACCACACATTACATTTGGCAACAGCGATGACGTGAAGATTGGTCAGTGGGTGTTGGCTGTGGGAAATCCGTTTAACCTAACCAGTACAGTTACCGCAGGAATTGTAAGTGCAAAAGGTCGTAACATTAACATCGTAAACAACCGCTTTCCTATCGAGAGTTTTATTCAAACCGATGCTGCAATTAATCCGGGAAATAGCGGTGGAGCATTAGTGAACACCAATGGAGAATTAGTAGGTATCAATACGGCTATTGCATCAAACACCGGAGCTTACAGCGGTTATGGATTTGCTATACCGGCTAATTTGGTTCAGAAAATTGTTCGCGATTTAATTGAATACAGCGAGGTGCAACGCGGATTTACCGGAATGGATGTGAAAGACATTGATGCAGCACTTGCAGAAAAAATGAATATCAACAACAATTTAGGAGTTTATGTACAATACGTTCTACCGGAAGGCCCAAGTGAAACTGCCGGAGTTAAAACAGGTGATTTAATTATTAAAGTAAACGAAAAAGAAATTGAGAGCAAAGCATTGTTTGATGAACAAATCAGTTATTTCCGTCCGGGCGATAAAGTAAAACTAAGCATACTCAGAGCAGGAAAACCAATAGAGGTTTATGTGAAGTTAATTAACCGTGAAGGTAACACCGCCATTACGCGTAAGCAAAGTGTTACTTCTACTGCATTAGGTGCCGACTTCACCATGGTACCAAAAGTAGAGGCTGAAAAATATGGCATCAAATCGGGAGTGAAGATTAATAATATTCGCAACGGACGCATTCGTAACATGGGAATTCCGGAAGATTTTATTGTAACTACATTCAATAAAAAAGAATACACGAAAGCAGAAGACCTTATTAAAGATTTAGAAGGTACACGCGGACAAATGCTCATTGAAGGAATATACGCAAATGGAAGCCGAGGTTTCTATTCATTCTATGCGTATTAAGATATTTCACGCGCATAAAAAAAGGCAGCCAATGGCTGCCTTTTTTGTTATCAATGAGTTTTGATGTTATTGTGTAATCACCAATTTAGTGCTGAATACTTTTCCTGCACTGGTTGCTTTTAAAATATATACGCCCGGTAATAAGCCCATGCTTTTCACTTCAGCTCGCTCCACTCCCGAAACTTCTGAACTGAATACGTTACGTCCGGTTAAATCAAACAACTCCACTTGTGCGTTAGTTGCACCCGCAGGTAACAATAATTCAAATGAGCCTGTTGTTGGATTTGGCCATACCGACATACCACTTTCTTTGCTGGCTTCGTACAAACCGGTGTTCGTTACAGGAGGTGTATCAAACGCTTCCGTTCCGTCACTACGCGAACTTGACAACCCTTGTTTAGCTGAGTAACCTAATCCTCTGCGCGCAAACGTACTCCAAATTAAAGCTGTATCTTCACCGTTATTGTTTAATTTATTAGCTAATAAAATCGCATCACGAGCATCGATAAAACCAGGGCTACAAGGTTGTAATTTTAAACCATCCATTACCAATTGCAAGCAACGGTTATTACCTCCGGTTCCGGTGTAAAGGTTACTATCATAACCATACTTATCAATTAAATTCCAATACAAATCATACAACATGGTACACCAAACTGAACCCACACCATGAGGCACTGCAGCAGTTCGGATAGAATTGTAGGTCATCGGATTTACAGACATACTACGGCTGTATTTGAATGTTCTGATACCTAGTCCATCTGTATTTTCAAAATTCACCCAAGTACCAATACCACGTCCCACGTTTGGATCATCGCTGGTACGATGTGTCATGTACAAGCAGAAGAAATCACTCCATCCCTCACCTGCTTGCTCTTGGTTGGTCATACAATTGGTATTAGACGGACCACCTGTTAAACGGTTAGATATACCATGCCCAAACTCATGAGCAATTACACCGTTGTCTAAATCACTATCATAAAGTCCTACTAAAGGAACATCCGTGTTGATGCTTACGGTTACGCTGTCAACTAATAAGCGCGCTTTCAATGCATCGCCATAGGCTTTGCTAATCATTACAGCCGGGATGGTGATATCTGAAGCAAACCCTGTCATAGCAAAAACAGTGTTACTGGTATTAGCCACAATAACCATTACGGCACCGGCATTCTGTGCGTTACGTACTTTGGTTGAATAGTTACATGAACCTCTGTCAATTAAAACCACTTTACCGGTAAAATCATCTAATGTAGTTTCGCAACCTAACGTGTTACCGCTAGTGCCACTCACTAATTTTAAATTTCCGGTGATGTTAAAAATTTTAGGACCAAAACCTGCAATAACGTATGTAGATGAGTCTGTTTTGGTTGAATCACTTGCGTATAAATAATTCCCTCCTCCTGAACTTCCATTGCTCCACAAATACATTTGCATACGAGGATTTTGTCCATCAGGTGGCGTTGCAAAATTAGCATTGTTCGTACCGCTACCATCTTGCGCATCGGCAAAAACGTAATCGTCAGGTTCGCCTCCACGGCCGTAATTATTGGCTTGGAAATTACCCGACAACTCATCAAAACCATAGTGATACATCACATCATGCATGAAGTTATTCCATACAAATAAGTTAGTTATCGCTGCATTTAAGTTATCGCGATCAGTACCTGTTGTCATCTGGTAATCGTAATCAAATACCAAACTATCACCTCCGTCAGGGCTAAAGCCCGGAGTGTTCGTATTGTTTTTATCCTCGCTTGCGTAAACGTTGTTACCGCGAGTAATGGTGTACTCAGGACCTTCAACACCATCTGTATCATGCCATCCCCATGGAGAAGCCAAGGTATCTGCCGGATTAATAATACGCTCTCTATTTCCATGAATTGGGCTTTCTACACGCAATGGTAATGCATTGTAGGTACCACGAGCACCTGATGTTTTACCTAAAGAAGTGCCTGAAGTTACTTTAGCAACTTGATTTGTTTTAAGCATACTGTGCACGTGATTAGCACAGCTTGTGCTCCAATTGTTTTGCTCCACAACTACACCTGTTGCTGCATCTAAACGCACATTCCACCAATTTCCGGTGGCGTTATCTAACCAGTTGGTATTGTATACTAACTTCAGAGAACCATTATCGTTTAAGAAATACAATTGCACTTTAATGGGTTCTGATGAAACACTGGCATCTTTTACTAAAGCCTTGTTATCAGTTAGTGTTAAGCTTGTTTTGGCTAACACAGCAGGGGCTTTTAAATTTAAGTGTTGTGCGGTACCGATAATGGCAGCATTTGGTGTAATTTGTACGTGCAACGATTTAGCTTTTTCTGCAATGTTTGCCACAAAGCTGTGATTTAACCCACTTGGATTACCTTGTTTAAAGTGTACACTTCCCACACCATTAAACACCTCGATACCATTAAACTTCTGACGGAAATACACGTGTGTTACACCGTTGTGTTTTGATGTGTACTGGTTAGTGATGATTAAATCGTTCACATCAGATACCGATAAGCCTTGCTGTAACAGTAGTGTTTTTAACGCGGTAGTAGTGATGGATTGAGCGAAAGCATTTACCCAAATACCTAAGCTTAATAAGAATAAAATTGTAGTTTTCTTCATGTCTTAACTCGAAGATAACGTTCTGATAATACGGAACAAACAATTAAACAGATTTAATAGGAAACAGACAATTGACAGATGCTTTGCTAGCAACAGTTCATAAAAAAAGCCACGTACTACGTGGCTTCTCCGTGTTTAACTATTAGTATTTTTAATAAACGTTATCAAAAATTTAAATGCTCTCTTCAGCACAACTGCTACATAAATCCTAGTTGAAGCTTGGCGCTCTCGCTCATTAAGTCTTGGCTCCAAGGCGGATCAAACGTAATTTTTACTTCCACTTCATTCACCCCTTCTATCTTTAATAACTTCTCTTTTATTTCAGCAGGCATACTTTGCGCAGCAGGACAGAATGGAGAAGTAAGCGACATGATAATTTCTATATCTAGGTTGTTGTTTACGTTTACTTCGTAAATCAAACCTAACTCATAAATATTCACCGGTATCTCGGGGTCGTACACGGTTTGCAATACCTGAATAGCCTCATTTTGTACATCTACAAAATTTTTAGTTGGCTTATTGGTTTCTGTATTCAATTGCTCTTCCATGTTCTTATAATTTGGTTTGATACGCCAATGCGTACATTTTCATTTGTTTAATCATGCTGCTAAAGCCGTTACTACGTTGGCTTCCAATCATGCTGCTCATACCAATCTTATCAATAAAGAATAACTCGGTATCGATAATCTCTTGAGGTGCTTTTCCATTCCAAATACTCCACAACAAATACACCAATCCTTTCGTGATTTCGGTATTGCTGTCTGCTTCAAAAAACACTTTACCATCGGCAAAGTTTGGAAAAACCCATACTTTACTTTGGCAACCCTTCACAATGTATTCCTCGGTTTTATGTCCATCAGCCATAGCAGGCAGCTTCTTTCCTAAATCCATTAGGTAAAAAAGTGTTTGCTCCATATCGCCATCAAACAGCGAGAAGTTATCTATGATTTCGTTTTGTATATCGGTAGTTGTCACGTTAATCCTATCTATTAGCAAATTTTACAATGGAACTCAATGCTTGAAGCAACACATCAACCTCTTCAACGGTGTTATACAAAGCAAATGAAGCTCTTACCGTTCCATCAAGCCCCAAACGTTGCATTAAAGGCTGTGTGCAATGATGTCCGGTACGAACTGCAATACCTTTCGCATCCAACATCATTCCTACATCAAAATGATGCATATTATTTACCACAAAAGATTGTACTGAAACTTTATGAGCCGCGGTTCCAATTAAAGTTATCGCATTATTGTTGGTTTGATTAAGTTGATGAACTCCATCCACAAAATGCTTTAACAACACATTTTCGTGTGCAGCTATATTTTCTTTACCTAATTCGTTCACATAATCCAACGCATACTTAAATGCAATTACATCACCAATATTAGGTGTACCCGCTTCAAACTTGTAGGGTATATCGTTATAGGTTGTTTTTTCAAACGTAACCTCTTTAATCATTTCGCCCCCACCGTGGTAAGGTGGCATGGCATCTAATAACTCACGCTTTCCATAAAGTACGCCAACACCTGTTGGGCCGTATAATTTATGGGATGAAATGGTTAAGAAATCACAATCTAAAGCTTGTACATCAACATGCATATGAGAGCAAGCTTGTGCACCATCAAGCAATACTTTTGCGCCAACAGCGTGTGCTTTTTGTATAATTTCCTCAACCGGGTTGATGGTTCCTAACGCGTTACTTACCCAAACACAGGCCACCAATTTGGTTTTGGTTGATAAGAGTTTATCAAACTCATCCATCATCAACTCCCCGGCTTCGTTTATAGGAATAACTTTTAAGGATGCGCCCTTTTCTTCACAAATCAACTGCCAAGGCACAATATTGCTGTGATGCTCCATGGTAGTTACCAATACTTCATCACCGGCCTTTAAGTTTGCTCTTCCCCAAGTTTGAGCTACCAAGTTTATGCTTTCGGTAACACCTTTGGTAAAAATACACTCGGCATCTTCTTTAGCATGGATAAACTGTTGTATGGCTTTACGTGTAGCCTCAAAATACTCCGTGGAGCGAGAAGCAAGTGTGTGTGCTGCACGATGAATATTCGCATTATCCAACTCATAATAACGCTGCAAGGCATCAATTACCTGTTTAGGTTTTTGGGTGGTTGCAGCATTATCAAAATACACCAAGGGTTTGCCATTTACTTCTTGATGAAGAATGGGAAACTGAGAGCGGATATGGTTTATATTATTATTTAGCACAGATCTCTGTTTGGTTTGATTTCGCGTTTTCTTGTCGAATGCAGTCTTTTATTTATGAAGTAAAGAAATTCACATCATCAGTCATACGTTCTTCCATAATCGGTGTAATCCTGAAATCTGTAAAATCCGTGTTAATTATAACTTCTCTTCTATTTGTTGTTCCAATAACTCCACCAACTCAGGTATCTTAATCTTCTCCGCAATATCATCTGCAAAGGCGTTCAATAATAATTTACGCGCAGCATCTTCCGGAATTCCTCTACTACGTAGGTAGAACATCGGCTCTTCATCAAGCTGACCTATGGTGGCACCATGTGTACATTTCACATCATCTGCAAAAATCTCTAATTGCGGTTTGGTGTTAATGGTTGCGTCATTACTCAACAAAATATTTTGGTTACGTTGGTAGGCATTGGTTTTCTGCGCATCTAAATGCACTTTAATTTTCCCATTGAATACCGCAGTTGATTTATCTTTTAGTACGCCTTTGTATTTCTCGTCACTAAAGCAATTCGGTTGAGCATGGTCTACCAAAGTATGGTTATCTACAAAGTTGTTTTTATCGGTAATGTATAATCCGTAAAGTAAGCTATTACAATTCTGACCATTCATGTAGAAATGAAGGTTGTTGCGTACAAATAATCCATCTAAGGTTAAAGTAACATGGTTAATGTTGGTATCGGCCTCTTGAAAAATTTGTGTAAAGTTGTTTTGATAGCTCTCTCCGGTTTGTTGTTGAATTTTGTAGTGCTCAACGTGCGCGTTTTTTCCTGCATATGTTTCGGTAACTACGTTGGTAAACGAGGCTTGCGAACCAATACTTAAGTATGCTTCAATTATCGTTACATCGGCCATTTCTTCTACTACCACTAGGTTACGCGGTTGTACCAACACATTCATGTCGGTAGAATCAACCACATGCAACACCACAACAGGCTTGCTTACACGCTTACCTTTAGGTACACAAACAAATGCACCATCACTTAACAAAGCTGTGTTTAGTGCATTTAAAGCTTGTCCATCAATGCTTGCATATTTGCCAAAGTGTTGCTCGAAAATCGCCTTGTTGGTTTTGCGCTTTTCAGCCAAACTACCCAACACAATGCTGTTATCGGTTTCTTGTATGTTGCTTGCTGTTGGTATTAAACTACCATTTACAAACACCAACATGTTGGCATCAAGCTTAGTAAAAATCGATTGTTCGATAATGTCTTTTACACGCGGTTCAATTACACAAGTGGTTTGAAATGCACGCTCCACAATGGGTTTCAGGTTGGTGTATTTCCACTCTTCGTGTTTAGTAGTTGGGAAACCCAACTTTTCGAACTCGGCAAAAGCTTGCTCACGTAAAGTCAAGAAACTACCTGCCTCGGCTTGAGCTTTATATTGATTGAATTCTTGCTTAACTACTTCTTGTAAACTCATGTTACTTCTGATGGATAATTATTATTGAGCAGCAGCTTCTACTTCTGCTTTAATCCAATCGTATCCTTTTACTTCCAATTCCTTGGCCAATTCAGCTGTTCCACTTTTCACAATACGACCTTTGTACAATACGTGTACAAAATCAGGAACGATATAATCAAGTAAACGCTGGTAGTGCGTAATCACTACAAATGAACGCTCAGGGCTACGAAGTTTATTTACTCCGTTAGAAACCAACTTCAAGGCATCAATGTCTAGGCCCGAATCCGTTTCATCTAAAATAGCCAATGTTGGCTCCAACATAGCCATTTGAAACACCTCATTACGTTTCTTTTCACCCCCACTAAAGCCTTCGTTTAAACTACGACTGGTAAGCGATTTATCCATCTCCATCAATTCCATTTTCTCACGCATAAACTTCAAGAAATCAGTAGCCTCCATAGGTTCTAATCCTTGGTATTTGCGTTTTTCGTTGATGGCTGTTTTTAAGAAGTTGGTAGTACTTACGCCCGGAATTTCAACCGGATATTGAAACGCTAAAAATACACCTTCACGTGCTCTATCCTCAGGAGACAATTCCAATAAATCTTTTCCATTTAAAGTTGCCTCTCCACCGGTAACAGTGTAATCTGCACGACCAGCCAATACGGAAGACAACGTACTTTTTCCCGCACCATTTGGCCCCATAATAGCGTGTACTTCGCCCGGTTTAACTGTTAAGTTGATTCCATTTAGAATCTTCTTTCCTTCAATCTCTGCTTGTAAGTTTTTTATTTCTAACATGACTTGCTGTTGGCTATTGGCTTTTTGCCTTTAGCTTTTATATGTTTTATAATACTTTTCTATCTGGATACCTTTTGCCAAAAGCCAAAGGCTAATAGCTAATAAATCTTCTATCCTACTGAGCCCTCAAGTGATACTGCTAACAATTTTTGCGCTTCAACAGCAAACTCCATGGGTAGCTGGTTTAGTACCTCGCGGCAAAAGCCATTCACGATTAAACTAATGGCTTCTTCAGTTCCTATTCCACGTTGGTTACAATAGAATATTTGATCTTCACCAATTTTACTGGTGCTCGCCTCATGCTCTACTGTAGCTGTTTTATTGTTGATTTCGATGTAAGGGAACGTATGAGCACCGCATCTGTCACCAATAAGCATGCTATCACATTGGGTGTAATTGCGTGCGTTATCCGCTTTCTTATTCACTTTAACTAAACCACGGTAAGTGTTATGTGATTTACCGGCTGATATTCCTTTTGATACAATGCGGCTACGGGTGTTCTTACCGATATGAATCATTTTGGTCCCGGTATCAGCCTGTTGCATGTTGTTGGTAACTGCCACAGAGAAAAATTCACCGGATGAATCATCGCCTTTTAGGATGCAACTTGGGTATTTCCATGTTAAAGCCGAACCTGTTTCTACTTGTGTCCAGCTAATTTTAGCACGATTACCTTGGCAAATACCACGCTTGGTAACGAAGTTATATATACCACCCTTACCATCTTTATCACCCGGATACCAGTTTTGCACAGTTGAGTACTTGATTTCAGCATCTTCCATGGCCACCAATTCAACCACTGCCGCGTGCAATTGGTTTTCATCACGCATAGGTGCGGTACAGCCTTCTAAGTAACTCACATACGATTTATCATCAGCAATAATTAAGGTACGCTCGAATTGTCCGGTGTTTTCTGCATTGATACGGAAGTAAGTTGACAATTCCATTGGGCAACGAACACCTTTAGGAATGTAAACAAACGAGCCATCGCTAAAAACAGCTGCATTCAATGCCGCATAGTAGTTATCGGTATGAGGAACAACAGAGCCTAAGTATTTTTTCACTAATTCAGGATGTTCGTGTACCGCTTCGCTGATGGCACAGAAAATCACCCCTTTTTCTTTTAACTGTTCTTTAAACGTTGTTGCGATAGAAACGGAATCAAACACCGCATCAACAGCAACACCTGTTAAACGCTTTTGTTCAGTTAAAGAAATTCCTAGTTTTTCGAAGGTTTTTAGTAATTCCGGATCAACCTCATCCAAACTATTAAGCTGCTTTTTCTCTTTTGGAGCAGCATAAAAGATAATATCTTGGTAGTTGATTTTTGGATAGGTGAAATTTTGCCAAACCGGTTCTTCTAAGGTTTGGAAATGGCGAAATGCTTTTAATCGGTATTCCAGCATCCATTCCGGTTCATTTTTCTTTGCAGAAATGAAACGTACAATGTCTTCTGATAGCCCTTTAGGAGCTACTTCCATTTCAATGTTGGTGGTAAAGCCATACTTATACTCTTGGCTAACTACCTGATCTATAATATCTACGCCTTCTGTCATACAGTTAAATCGGTACGAAGGTACCCCTATTTTTCTATTTATTTATACTTAATCTAAACAAAAATTAGGGTTATAAGTTTAAGCAATTCCCTTTTATTTTTTGCTTATAGCCTTTGCACTAAAAAAGACTTAAATATTACTAAGCATAGGTAAAATAGTAACAACCCATCTGTTAATGTAGTTATACTTGCAAAAAGCATTCATTGTTTGTATGTCGAAAAAAATACTTTTGGTTGAGGATGATTTATCCATAGGCTCGCTGGTAGAGGCTGTTTTTATTGGAAACGGTTCAAAAGTAATTTGGTATAAGAACGGCAAGGAGGCCATAGCAGCATTTAAGCCAAATACATTCGATATTTGTATTCTTGATTTGTCGTTACCCGACATGGATGGTTTTGAAATTAGTAAAAGTTTACGCGATGCAGAACCGGGTATTCCATTCTTATTCGTTACTGCCAATATGGACTCGGAGTCGAAATACAAAGCTTTCGAGCAAGGATGCGATGACTACATCACCAAACCCTTCCAAATCCGTGAATTAGTGTTACGTGTTGAGGCTATTTTAAGGCGCACATTGCAAAATCAACTAGGAGCCCCGGGTGTTGTGGGCGATGATTTTCATTTTGATTATAACGCTCGTATTATTTCTTTTCAAGGTAAATCGGTTAAGTTAAGTGCTAAAGAAGCCCATATTTTTTACATGGTGTACTCTAACTTTAACCAATTGGTAGAGCGAAACCACATTATGCAAGAGGTTTGGAATAGTACTGATACCTACACGTCAAAGTGCTTAGATGTGTACTTATCTAAAATCCGTAAAATCATTAAAAACTACACGCCACTCGAAATATTAAACGAGCATGGCATTGGTTACAAATTGATTAAAGCGCCTACGGCTTAATTCTTCACCCAACGTTTTCTTAACACTTCTCCGCTCTTGGTTGTTAATTCAACTAGGTAAATACCTTGTATTAAACTATCGGTATTTATACCTTTTTGCTCCGTTTTTCCATTTAAAATGCAAGTGCCGGAAATAGAATAAATGCGATAGTCAACTTCAGCTGAAATCCCTTTGATGTTTATCCAATCGTTGCCCGGATTTGGATACAAACTCCACTCCTCCTTTAATTCTTCTGTAATTCCGGTGCTGGGTGAGCAAAACACTCGGTTCAATTCATTCCACAACAAGGTATCAAACACGATGGGCACAGCACTGTTGTCGGCAGCTAAATCGCCCATACGAATGATAACCATATTTTTAGATGGAATAATGTAGAGTTTCTGATCATTTTTTCCTAAACCCGAAAACATATCCATTGGAGCAGGTTTGCACAGTGGCCCCTGAAATGTTTGAATAGTTCCAGGTATCATGTAGCTTGGTTGTCCATTCAACCACCACAAATAGCCGTATGATTTATTTAGCGCCTGAGATGGCGTTATCATATCGTTGTAGTACGTGCGATCTTTAATGATGGTATCTCCATTCCACACACCATTGTTCAACATCATCAACCCAAACCTAGCCATAGAGCGAGGTTTAGAGTAAAACACACCATCAAACCACAAGCCCGGCATTCCAATTTTTATACCTAAGTTTTGATTAGTGAATTGCTGGTACGTTTTACCTGAAGCTTTTTCAATCACATCTTGCAATAACAAATACGTGGCATTGTGGTAAAACCATTGTGTTCCCGCATCAGCACGATATTTCAAGCAACCGGAGTCTTTACAATCCCAATCAGGAACCAAATAATCGAGGCCGGTGGTCATGGTTAGTTGGTGCCGAATGGTTATTAATCCTTCTTTTTCAGGTGGACAAACCGTCCAACCCTTTCCTAAATATTTACTAGTTGAGTCGTTGATGCTTAGTAGACCTTGTTGCTGAGCAATTCCAACTAAACACGAGGTAACCGTTTTACCTGCCGATGCCCAATACCATGCCGAGTCTTGCGTAAAGGTTCCGAAATATTTCTCGATAGCGATTTTGCCGTCTTTTAATACAATAAAAGCTTTGGTGTGATTATCATCCAAAAGCTTGTAAAGGCTATCAAACCGATTGGTACACCAACCTAATGAATCGGGTGAAACGGTTTGCCAAGTATTGCCGGTTAAAGGCGGAAAATACAATTGAGCTGTTGAGGTAAGTGTACTCAATCCCAGAACAAGTGCGAGTAATAATCGTTGCATGCGTGGTTCGATAAAGTAAACACAAGATAGTTTAATTGTTATTTATCTAAAAACTATCATTTTTGCTTCAATGAGCGAATTGGCTTTTGATGTAATTATTCTTGGTGCCGGACCTGCCGGTTCAACGTGTGCGATTGCCCTTAAAAATTCAGGGTTGAAAGTTGCGCTTTTAGATAAAGAAACTTTTCCGCGCGACAAGATTTGTGGTGATGCCGTAAGCTCTGTGGCCAAGCGCATTCTCCGTCAGATAGACCCTGAACTGGAACAAGACTTACTATCGTTTGCTCCAAAATCAAACATTACCCAAGCCAAGCTATTTAGCCCAAACTTTAAAACATTAGAATTTTCGTTCAGTAAAGTTGGACATTGTATTCGCAGAAAAGACTTTGATCATTGGTTGTTCAATCATGCCTTGAAAAACCATGATGTAACGGTTATGCAAGGTGTTAAAGTGGCTGATGTAAGAACTGATGTAACCGAAGCAACGGTTAGTTTGGCCGATGGCCGATTATTGAAAGCTAAGGTTCTGGTTGGTTGCGATGGTGCTCATAGCATAGTAGCTAAGAAATTAGGTGGCTTTAAAGTAGACAGAAAACATTACAGTGGTGCAGTTAGACAATACTATAGAAATGTAAAAGGACTGAGTGGAAGAGCATTGGAGGTATACTTTTTAAAAGGTTATTTGCCCGGCTATTTCTGGATTTTCCCCCTTAGCGATAATGAGGCGAATGTTGGTTTCGGTATGTTGAGTGAAACCATTGCACAAGAAAAAATCGACCTTAAAAAATCCCTTCACGACATTATTCATGAGATTCCGGAAGTATGGGAACGCTTTAAAGATGCTACTCCATTGGAAGATGTGAAAGGCTTTGGACTTCCATTAGGTTCTAAACAATACCAAATAAGTGGAGAGCGCTATTTGCTTTGTGGTGATGCGGCTTCGCTCATCGATCCGTTTAGTGGTGAAGGCATTGAAACAGCCATGGAGAGTGGCAAATTTGCTGCTGAGCGTATTATGGCAGCAGTTAAAGAAAACGACTTCGGTGCAGCTGCTTTAAAAGCCTACGATGAACGCGTGTACAAAAAAATGTGGGCCAACTTTAAAAACCATTATTACCTGCAACGTTTATTGGGCAAGCGCGTTTGGCTTATTCAGTTGCTCATCAAAATTGGAAATATTGGTTGGGTGAATAAGAAAATAACTAAGGTGTTTTATTAACGAGGAACATAACCCTTAGGCCATTCTACAACCCTTATCCTCACCTTCTTTAATCCTGCACCTTTGGTCATACCTAATTGGCGTGCAGCCTCATAGCTTAAATCAATAATACGTTTGCGATGATGAGGACCTCTGTCGTTAATGCGCACAATAAGCCAGCGTCCGGTTTTTGCATCTGCAACACGCACCAACGTTCCAAATGGAAGCGTGCGATGAGCAGCCGTTAATTTTCTTCCGTGGTAACGTTCACCACTTGCAGTTCTGCGTCCGTTAAATTTACGTGCATAATACGAAGCAGTTCCTTGTTGCTTAAACTGTTTGAATGGCACAACTTGAGCCGAATCTTGCGGTGTTGAAACAGCAGTTTCTGATTGTTGAGCCGATGTGATATAAAATAGCCCTATCAATAAAACGAGTGTGCTAATTTTATACGTTATTTGATGAAACATTCGGGCAAGATAACCATTTTTTGGCATGAATACGATAAAGCCTCTGGCAGAGCGAGTTAGACCACAATCATTAGCGCATTACATCGGACAAGAACACTTAACCGGTGCCGATGCTCCTTTGCGAAAAGTGATGGAGATAAAGGCCATACCAAGCATTATATTTTGGGGACCTCCGGGGGTTGGTAAAACAACATTGGCTCGCATTATTGGGCAGGAATTGAATTTACCTTTTTACCAGTTAAGCGCCATAAGTGCGGGTGTAGCCGAGGTGCGTAAGGTAATTGAAGATGCCAAACGCCTAGGCAAGGTGCTCTTATTTTTGGATGAGATTCACCGATTTAATAAAAGTCAGCAAGATGCCTTACTGGGTGCTGTTGAAAGCGGACGAATTGTATTGATAGGCGCTACTACCGAAAACCCGTCTTTTGAGGTAAACAACGCTTTATTATCGCGCTGCCAAGTTTATATCTTAAAAGAATTAGGTGTTGATGCACTCACTAAAATTACCAAGCAAGCCATTGAGCAAGATGAGGTATTGAGTCAAAAACAAATAACGCTAGAAGAAACAGATGCCTTGTTTTTGTTCTCGGGAGGTGATGCACGAAAGCTGCTGAACATATTGGAAATATTGGCTATGCAACCGGGTAATGAGGTGGTTATTACCAACAAACTGGTAAAGGAAGTTTTGCAACAAAACATTGCGTTGCATGATAAAGATGGAGAAGCTCATTACAACATCATCTCTGCTTTTATTAAATCAATACGCGGTAGCGACCCAAATGGAGCAGTGTATTGGCTTGCAAGAATGTTGGCCGGTGGTGAAGATGTAAAATTTATAGCTCGTAGAATGCTCATTTTAGCGAGTGAAGATGTGGGAAATGCCAACCCCAATGCATTGCTTATTGCGAACCAAGCCTTTGCTGCAGTGAATGTAATTGGAATGCCTGAGGCACGTATTATTTTAAGTCAATGCGCTACTTACTTAGCTTGCAGTCCTAAAAGTAATGCAGCCTATTTAGCCATTGATGCAGCTATGGCGGAGGTCAATAAAAGCGGACAATTACCGGTACCACTTCATTTACGTAACTCCCCTACCAAACTGATGAAAGATTTAGGCTACGGTAAGGATTACAAATACGCGCACGACTACGAAAACAACTTTGTTAACGTTGAATTTTTACCTGAACATATTCGCGGAACAGCCTTCTATTCTCCGGGCGAAAATGCGCGCGAAAACGAGCAACGCAGTTTCCTGAAAGCCCGCTGGAAAGAGAAATATGGGTATTGAGGATTGAGAATTAACTTTTAACCTTTAACTGTTAACTCTTCGCACTTCATATCCTGAACTTGTTTCGGGAGGAGAAGTGATTGGCTGATGACCATTGACTAATGACTAATAACTAATGACCACTGACCATTGACTG
>JACCDH011078046.1_pt1 | contig 21015 bp, 16 predicted proteins | sample 7442481 | NCBI WGS metagenome assembly JACCDH01 (sample SAMN15323433, study PRJNA562643) | freshwater metagenome | isolation source: river surface water | place: USA:Blue River Watershed | collected 2017-08-15 | reverse complement strand
GGTGATCCAAGTGTAGGGTTTACTGCCATGGTATACGGACTTCCCAAGTCGGGTAAATCTACCATGTGTTTGGATTTTGCGAACTACCTCGCTTCACAACACGGCAAGGTATTGTATTGCGCGATTGAGGAAGGGTTTGGGTATACTTTAAAGGAAAAGATCGAACGATTGAAGGCACATCACTCGAACCTCTACATCACTGACCGCGTCCCTGAAAACCTCAATGATTTCAACTTCGTTTTCATTGACAGTGTTTCTAAGGCCGGAATGGATGTCAATGCCATTGATCAACTTCGCAAAATGCACCCTGATACCTCATTCATTTTTATTTATCACACCACCAAAGAAGGCAACTTCAAAGGGGTAAACGAACACGCACATGAGGTTGATGTAATTATACAAGTAGATAAAGGCAAAGCAACATCTACTGGCAGGTTTAATGCTGGGGGAAGTATGGAGGTTTGAATTTTTCTATGTGAAACCATAAAGTCAATTTCACCATTTTTATTTAACAAAAATTCATAGCAAATAGGAATGCCAATATCTTCAAAGTTCATTCGAGGCCTTTTTTGTGCATATACACTTGCAGCAACAATTTCGATAAAATCGATAACATTTGCTTCTTGCTCTATTAGTGAACTTTTAAAAGTTTTAGACTTGCAATGACTGTGTAGCTTTTATTTGCTTTCCTCTTTTATCTGCCGCCAATTATCTGTAATGTTTTATTGAAGACAATTCTACCTTTAAATTATTTAAATTTGAATCGTAGTTATTGTCTTTAATTTCTTTCTTTTTTCTGCGTATCATTTCTTCTATTTGAACATAGTTGGTTTCTTTTTCAGGACATTTTGGCCCCAATAAAATTGTTCTTAAATAAATTGGAAATGAATTGTTATTGATTCTAAAATCTATTATTGGATTGACAATTGAATGAGTGTCGGTCAATACCCAGTCTGTTTTCAATTTGTCTAGTTTACCATTATCAATTATTAAAAGCCTTACTTCTTCTTCAATTGCATAGTCGTTTGCTTTAAAAAAATGCTTCCAATATCCAAATTTCCGAAATTCAAACTCGAATCCTGTTAGTCGTTCTACTTCCACCTTAATTTGTTTCAAAAAGTCTAACTCTTTATGTTTGCCGTTTTCGTCTGCATACTTTACTTTTTGCAATAGAACGTGCTTGTTTAAATTGCTTTTCTTAATATCAAAGACTAAACAAACGCCTTTAGCATCGTCTGAATATAATCGCCAAAGCGTTAAATCATCTATACGTTCCAATTTAGAGCACGAGGTAATATATCGATTATTTATCGCGGTAATGGTATTGTGATGTACTCTTATTAATGGTTTTTCAAAGCTGATAATTCCATTATCCCGATTCAAATAGCTTTCCACATAATTCACTTCTGATTTGTCATTCAAGCCTACTAAACCACTCATGCGGAATGTCAAGTTACTCAGCATATCGAAAATGGTTTTTAGCCTTGTGTATCGGCAAATCTGGGTGTCTTTAAATTCCCCGAACATTTTATTGAAGAACTGATTTTCAAATGATGTGATACCACCATCATTATCTGAAAAAAAGTAAGTGTTTGAATTATGGTCAAATTGGATTCTGCTTAAAAATGATCTGCTTTGTATGAAAGTTAAAAATTCACTATTGTCCTGCAAGTACTGATTTGCTGCTTCAATAAAGATGTTTAAAATGTTTTCTTTGTCTTTCTTTACTATTTTTACTTTTTCCAGGTTGGTTAATCGTTTGATGATTTCATCAAACGAGATTTGGAAAAAATCAAGGTCTTTTTCGTTTCTGTCGTAGAAGTAAAATGATTCGTTGTCAGTTGCAATTGCGAATCTTGAATTAGTAATTGCAATTGCTGAACGTAGCGTGTCAGTTGCCTGAGCGAAAAAGTTTTTATTTTGTAGTGTTGATTTTACTTCAATAACCGCAAGAGGGTGAACTCCTTTGTAGATAATAATGTCAAATCTTCCTTTCAGAATAGGAGTATCCCACCAATCTTGAGGACTAACTTCAAAATTGGTGTGGCGAAAAGCTTCTTTAAACCTATTAGCAACTATTTCTTCTATTTTCTGATCCATGTTTTCCCATCCATTACAATTGTATTTCTATTGTTTTTAGTCCCCTTTTTGCTAATAACGTATACCTTCCTCGCTTGCTGGAAACTTGTATTTAAACGAAACGAAATTTAGTTTACAATTCCATTAATTTGTTGTATATACTAGTGTTTGATAATTTATTTAGCCTTTTATTCCACAACAATCAATTTCGATTGAATATTTCCATTTGGTTTTACAATGTACATACCTGGAACTTGTATTTTAGTTGTGAATTGCCTTTGATTGGATTCTCCTTTGATTTTTTCAATTTGTTTCCCTGTTAAATCAAATATTGAAATTTCATTCCCCGAATTTAAAGCTTGATTGAATTCTAAATTGAGTTCTCCGCCTGCTGCAACTGGATTTGGAGATATTTTCAATCCACCTTCCTGTAATTTTGAAAATTGAAATGTTGAGAGATTTTCTTTACAAACATTGGCTATCCAGAAGTTATAAGTGAACATGGATTTGTTTAATTTCAAACTCCAAACGCTCTCAGTTGGATTTGCTTTCATGGAATACAAATAACAAAACATATTCCCCGAGTTGAAATTATTTGCCAAAAAATTAAAATTAGAATTTGCCAATTCAAATTCTACCTTGTAATTCATGTTTGAATAAGAATAAAGTTTGGTAGTAAACAATGTCGATTTAAACGTATCGGCCAGAGAAACGCGGTTCGAATCAAAATCAAACCATTTGTTTGTTCCTATGGTAAAATACAATTTATTGGTATCATCGGCCATTAACTTGGAATACGTAAACCCACCTACTGCCGATGATTCTATGGCAGAATACTTCAATCCATTAAACGACGAATCGAATGTAACGATTGCACGACTCTCCATAGTTTTACAATTAAGTGATTTATTTGAATTGTCTAAAATACCACTGGAAGAATTGAATAATGAAACCACATAATTACCACTGTTGATGTAAAGAATTTTACCCAGATTATTAAGGTAAACCGGACCGTAACACCCTATATTATAGGCATCTGTAAATTTAAACCCACTTATTTTAAGCATTAAGTAATCGTTACCAGAATATGGAGAAGGCAATTTTAATACTGATTTAATTATTGCTATTTGCTGTTTTTTTAAACTAGGTAAATTGATTGTGTCCGTATATTGAATTATGGAAATAATTTGTCCATTATTCTCTTCAATTTTAAAATTTAGAATTTCATTATTGGAATATCCCAACAAATTGAAATTAATTACATTAAATGCTGTATCCAACTTTAATAAGTACAAAGAATATGGATGATTATTTGGCATTTTCACAGAAGAATTAAGTGTAATTTCACTATTTATACTGGCGGTAAGGAAAATGCCTTGTTTAGAACGGAGAAATTCTATATTTTTAGGATTCAATATAACTCCGTTAGCTGTTTTGCCAATCTCATAGTAATTAATTCCACCAAAATCGGAGTTAATTTTAACTACTATTATTCTGGAATATGATTTTGCCGCAATTGTAACTTTGCTCGACAATTGATAAGTAGCATTTGAGTAAACCACTATTGGAAAATATACATTCCCCGCTTCATCTGTAGATATTTTTACACTTTGCATTGGAATGGGAATATTCAAATGAACTTGTTGTTTTAATTGTCCCTCAGAATTAAATTTTAAAAGAAAACAACTATTTCTATTTGCTGTTATTGTTGAATTTAACTTAACTGAGTTAACTGCGCAAGAGTCTTCCGACCAATAGGCCACAATGTAATCTCCATTTTTGAATTTTATAGGATCAGAAACATTTGAATAGGTGTATTTTGTGCTTAGATCATTTGCATATGAAATACATTGGGCATGTAAATTTATATTAACGCCAACAATAAAAAGGACGGAAAACAAAAATAAATTGCGACTCATAAATAGAAAATTGTTAGTTGAACATGTTTATTTCATCTATAGTCATATCTGTTCCATCAAAATTATTATCTAAAGGAATAAAGTTTATTTCTTTTTCAGTTTGATTTTCAGAGTTTATTGTAGTATTTGCATTTGGATCAAGATTCCATTTCTTATTTATACCTGCTACAAAAATAGTAGCGTATGGAAAATTATAAATATTATCTGCTGCATGAAAAATCATTACGAAACAAGTTGGACATTTGCCTGGTGAAAATGGACCAACGCAATTAAGATCGCAAACGTGTTGAATAACACCTGGGCCGGAATTAGTGCTTTGTGTATTGTACTCGCAGCAATGGGGACATTTTACAAAGATTTTACCACTTTTGACAACAATGGGTGATCCACAAGTTTTGTTAACGACTGGATTGGGTACCTGAGCTTTCAAAGAAATTGAAATGCAACATAATAGCATTGCTAATGAGATAGATTTAATTTTTTTCATATTTGTTAATTTTGTTTTTTATTTTATTGGTATTTTTCAACAGCTCAAACCAACAAAAGTTAAATAAAATTTACAATAGCAGAATCGAATATTAGGGAATTCCTATATTAAAGTGATGATTTTGAATGATTAGATACCAATTAAATTAAGGGTAGCGTTAGATTACTAAAATTACAATTATTCGCAACTCTTAGGGCATTCCCTAATTATTAGGGATTTATTTGTTTCGATTATTACTTTTTATCTATAAGTTTGACAAAAATTAATACTTATGAACACGAAAAAACCTCATTTCAAACTAGCGATTACAAAGCCAAAATTGAGTTCAACTGAAATTAATTGGTCAGATGCACAATTAATGAAATTAAAATATTGCCAAAACCCTGATTCCCTCAAAATTGAGACAAATACAGGAATTGAAGTTTTAAACGGGTTTAGAGTAAACGCAGAACACTTGCGTAAACTGATTGAAGGTAAAAATGAAAATGGTGTAGTAATTCAAAATCCAGCCCAGGATATCTACATATCGTTTGGTGTTAATTTGGAGGATGTAAATAAACCTCTAAGTCAACAATATTTTACGATTATTGTGACTGCCATAGATAGCAATAATGTGCAACAGACTAATGTTGTTTACGATAATTGCGCTCCTTGCCCAGACATGTGCCCCACGACGTTGTAGTATAATCAATGCGATATTTACTTTATTTGTATTACGTCATTTTGTTTTTTTCTAGCTTTTTGGCACTGAAAAATATAAGTAGATTCAATAGTGAATTTAAGTTTTTGGCATTTCTTGTATTTCTTACTTTAATTGTTGAATTGCTCGCTTTCTATTTTGCAATTTCTCAACATAATAATATTTTAGTATACATAGTATTCATGCCCATTAGAGTTGTTTTGATCAATTTGGCTTATTGCTCATATCACAAAGATGCTGTAATTAGAAAAATTTCTATTTCTTTAGTGTTGGTTTATTTGGCTTACTACATAAATGGTTTGTGTGAAATAAAATTAAATGTTTTTCACAACAAATTGATACTATTTGAAAATATTATTCTTTACATTCTTGTTATTTATTCAAGTTATTTGATTATTAGTAAACAGTATTATAATTCTTTGAAGGAGAATAAGTTTTTATGGGTTAATATTGGGTATTTATTCTATTTGTCGGTTACGTTTTTTGTTTGGTCTTTTCATTTTGTTTTAAAAACAAATGATATAAATTTAATATCTAGAATTACCTTGATAATTTTAAACATAATGTTATATTCTATTTTTACCTTAAGTTTTTCCAAAGTAAAGTTAAAAAGTGAAAATTAGTAACGCAAATATCACCACTGAAACAATTACAATAGTTGTGATTGGAATTATCATCATGGTTGTTCTAGTTAATATATTTATTTTTTGGTTTGTATTGTCAAACAAGAAAAGGGAGTTTGAATTAAAAATAAATAATGAAAGGATCAACGCCAATTATGAACGACAGATGTTGAATTTGCAGAATGAAACTAGAAATACTGAGATGAAATATTTCGCAAGGGAATTGCATGACAATTTGGGGCAAATCACTTCTCAGTTAAAAAGATATTTAGATTTTAATATTGAACAAAATAGAATTTTAGAAACAAATTCTGGTAGTGAGTTAATTAATCAATTGAAGATTGAAATAAGAAGACTTTCCACTCGATATAATCATTTTGTTTTCAATGATATAAATTTAGTTGATTCGATTTCTAATGACATTCTCAGAATCTCGAAATTTTCTAATATGATGATAGATTTAAACATTCCAGATGACGACATTATTTTAGAAAACACTGTAAAAGCCGAAGTGTTTCGAATTTATCAGGAATTAATTAATAACACAATGAATCATTCAAAAGCTAAAAATGTGAAAATTTCAATGAATTCAAATGCTTCGGCTTCAATGGAAATGATAATTGAAGATGATGGAATAGGGTTCGACCCAACTCTAATGAAAAGAGGATCAGGATTATACAATATAACAGAAAGAGCCAAACAAATTGGGGGCACTATCATTTTTCAATCCAATCCTGGATCTGGTACTTTAACAACTTTAACAATAATTAATGCTTTAAATGCTTAATATTCAAGATTTAAAAATTGCCATTATAGAAGATCATGTATTAGTTAGGCGTGGTATTTCTGAAGCTTTGACCAAAATTAATGAACACATTAACTTTATCATTGAAGCAGATAATGGGTTGGATTTTATAACCCAATTCGACGATAGATCTATTGAAATTGATCTGGTTTTGGTAGATCTCGAGATGGATAAAATGGATGGCTTTGAAACGATCAAATGGTTAAAATCTCATAGCCCCAACATTAAGATCTTAGTATTAACTCAAGTTACTGATGAATTTCGAATTCGGGAGGCGTTAAAACTTGGGATTGATGGTTTTTTTGACAAATTCGGAAAAGTTGAGGATTTGAATTCTGCGATTAATAATATAGCATTGGGTGGTTCTTTTTTCCCAGGATACATAAAACAAATTCAACACAAATTAATGAATGGAGTAAACATTGAAAATATGGAAGCAATTTCAACTGGAGTATTTTTTACAGAAGAAGAAATTAATCTAATTAGACTATGCTACCGCGGCTATTACAATAAAGAAATCTCGAAAATGTTGAATTTGAGCGATAAATCCATTGAATTCTATTTAAATAAATTGTATAAAAAAATGAAAGTAACTAATCGCGTTGAAATGATTAGGTATGCATTAATGAATCAATTGATTCAAGTGAAAAGTTGAATTACCCTTGTAATGAATAATTTTTTTGGATTTTTATAATTAAACTAGGCTTAATACTGTTGGTGTTTTTGGGGTTTAGATTGTTGATTATTTTTGGTATTCTCGAATTGATTATTTAGTAAAACTAAATATTTGTATATTTGCTAATTATCAATATCTAGAAAAATACAATAATGACAAGGCTCGGAGAATATTTAAATAAGAAATCAATTAAAAAAGCTGAGGTTTCCAGAAAAACAGGTATTAGTCCTTCTCGTTTGAGTGAGTTAGCTTTAAATAAATCTACCAATTTAAAAGCTGAGGAATTGTATTTAATTGCTTTGGCGATAGATGTTGATCCAACTATTATTCTTAGTGAAATTTTTGGACACTTAACTTTAAGTAATTGAAATGGAAAATTCTAAAATAAAAGCACTTAAAGAGCAACTGAATCTTGAGCTTCTAAAAGAAAATTCGGATAATAATCTTATTCTTTCCCTATCTCACGAAATTGCCAATTTGGATCATAATAGTATTCGCTTCTCAGTGGATGCAGGTATCATAAATCGCCTTGGAAAAGAACTTGTTGGACGGCACGAAACGGCTGTTTCAGAATTGGTCAAAAATGCCTTTGACGCTGATGCACCTACAGTTGATTTATTTTTTGAAAACTGTGATAGTCCCGGAGGTAAACTAATTATAACAGATAAGGGGTCTGGAATGACAAGAGAAGAATTAGTTAAAGGATTCATGACTTTGTCTTCAAGTGATAAATTTCATAATCCTAAATCACCTAAATATCATAGAACAAGAGCAGGGCAAAAAGGTATTGGGCGTTTTGCTACACAAAGAATTGGTCAATCACTGACAATTGTAACTCAAACTGAATTTTCTGATAAGGCTCTCAAGATTTCAATTGATTGGGACAAATATGAGATGGATTCAAATCTCTTGCTCATTACTAATCAAATTGAAGAAATAGAAAAAATAAAAAATCATGGGACATCTCTTATAATAGAAAATGTTAGGGATTCTTGGTCCTTATCTATGATCAATAGAGTTTATAAATATATATCGGATTTGCTTCAACCATTCCCTTTATCGGAACGGTTTGAAGAAAGTATTAATGATCCAGGATTTAAAGTCTCAATTTTTAAAGATGGGAAACTTATTATCGATGAAGAAAGTGCTTTTTTTCAACATTCTCTAGCGGAAATTGAAGCGTATGTTGATGACGAAGGACAGGGTTTTTATTCATTTAAAAGTCAAAAACTTTCAATCCCTGAAGAAGTATATTTAATTGGAAAAAAAGAAAGAGAAGACAAATATGATTCTTTAAAAAATGTACATATTAAGGCGTATTATTTCATTTGGAATGCTGGATTAATTTCAAAATCGAATGAAAAATATATACGTGAAAATGCCCGAGAGAATGCAGGTATCAGGTTATATCGAAATGGTTTTAGGGTACTACCATATGGAGAGCCTCAAGACGATTGGTTGCGATTAGATGCTTCTGTTGTGAGAAGAACAATAATTGCTCCCCATGGTAATATTAATTTCTTTGGTTTTGTTGAAGTCATCGATAGAGAGGGACTTAATTTTCAGGAACAGTCAAGTAGAGAAGGCCTTTTAGAGACAAACTCTTTAACTGAACTAAAAGATTTTGGGTATAAAGTTTTAACTGATGTAGCAATTAAAATTTCGCAAGTAAGGGAAAGAAAGGCAACTGCTGGTCAGAAGGATTGGGACAAAAAAACATCTTCTGATTTAATTAAAGAAGTTCAAAAAGAAGTAGATGAATTAATTTCGAATGAAAGAACTGTTTTTGATGAAATAAAAAAAGATCCAAACGGAGGTATTTCAATAAAGTTGAAAACAATAAATGAAAAGCTTCTTGAATTGGAAGAAGTACAGGAAGAAGAAACTATTGACAGAGAAATAAAAAATAAAGAGTTACTTAAAGAAATACAATTATTGCGAATATTGGCGGGTTTGGGGCTTACTATCGGCGAATTTGTCCATGAGATAAGTCACTATGAGCCTGCGTTTAAATATGATGCTGAGTATCTCACAAGCTTAATTTCCGACCCCGAAGGAATTATCGTTGGAAATAGATTGCAGAAAAATCTTGATGCTTTCACTGTGTATACTTCCTTTTTTAAAGATGCAATATCCAAAAATGTCAATAGAGATTTAGAGCCTATCGAATTGAGAGAACCGATTTCAAATTTTATTGAAATAATTACTCCCGATTTAATTCGTAGCAATATTGTATTTGAAGATCCAAGTTTTATAGGATACAATTTATTTACTTGTCCAATGCATTCCTCAGAATGGGCTTCAATTCTTTTCAACTTCTACACGAATTCTAAAAAAGCAATAAACAAGAAACAAATCCCTGGTAAGATACACATTGAGGCAGGAAAAATTGTCAATAAGGTATACATTGAATTCTCAGATAATGGAATCGGCATCCCTGCCGATAAAGAAGATGAAATTTTTGATGCTTTTTATACAACAAGTAATCCATCAGGATTAGATTCTAAAGAAAATGATGAACTGACAGGGACAGGTTTAGGACTGAAAATCGTAAGGGATATTATTGAAGGCTACGGAGGCGAAATTTTTGTCACTAAACCGAAAGAGAATTTCAGTACAACAATTAGAATAGAATTACCAAAATCTGAAATATAGAAAAATGGAAAAATTAAAAGTCTTATATCTTGATGATGAAAAAGAAAGTCTTACTCATCCAATAAAAGCGAAATTAGAACTTGAGGGACAACTTGAGATTATTTTAGAAAAGCCTAAGTCATTTGAGATAGAAATTGATCGATTGACGAATGAATTAAAAAAATGTGATGCAATTATTTTGGACCTTCAATTGGATGGCCCACAGGAAGACATAAAAAATGAAGCAGAAGAGGTTTTTCAGGTAAAATATCAAGCTCCTCCATTAGCCCAAATGATTCGCACCATGGCATCAGCAGGTATACTTGAAGATATTCCAATTGTACTATGCTCAACTGAAACAAAAATAAGGGGAACGTTTAGTCGAGATTTCACAAGTCATGATTTATTTGACTGGACTTTTTTGAAAGATGACATTAATTCTGAAACAATTGATAAAATAGTATCATTGATTTCCGCTTATCGGGTGTTAAAGGAAAAGAAAAACAATTATACTGATATTTTAAATCGGGATATAAGTGAAGTTGATGAAAGAATCTTGTCAAGATTTAGCGGAGAAGAAAATCCAATTACTCATGAAATTGCTCGAGTAATATTCAAAGATATTGTCCAACCGAATGGGATATTGATTGATGAGTCAACTCTAGCAGCAAGATTAGGAATTGACATTTCTGAATCGAAAGAAGAATGGATCGCCTTCGAAGAAAAGCATTTGCAATCTACCAGATATAACGGAATTTATTGTAATAGCTGGAGACGATGGTGGAATGACCGAGTTATTGATGTATTTGAGGAAATTACAACTGAAAATCTTCCTTCTTTAGATGCAAAATCGCGTGTAGAACTTTTGGTTGAAAAATCGGATTTCAAGAACTTGAAAGTTGCTAAACCAATTGAATTATACGAGAGTAATTTCTTTTGGAATATTTGCGAAATAACTAAAAAGCCGTTGGATCCTTTTGAGGGATTCAAAATAAACTTTAGAAATGAACCAAAACCTTGGCAAGACTATTTTTATGTTTCACTTTTTGCCATAGTGACACAACCTGATTTGATCACTAAAAAAGGTATCAAAGTACATCCAACAGATATTGAAAGATTAGCAATTGAAAGAAAAAAAATTGACTAAATGAATATTGACGATTCGAACTATCAATTTCGCATGGAACTGGCCCACGAACTGGTTTTACTTAAGGTTGCACTTAATTCGTGTAGTCTGCCTAAAAAATCTATTGATTCTATCGACAAGGCAATAAAAAGATTGAAGAATAAAACTGACCTTCCACAAACTAGAATGGACTCAACAACAGGAAAACCTGTTGGTAGTCCGTTAAGTTGGGGTTATGATGTGAATAGTTTCGTTATTCAAGTTGATTTGTCAAAAAATCTACAATACCCAAAAAAAATAAACCAAGCAGTTTTAGATTTTAGTATAAAAGTTGAAGGTGAATTTTTTGATTATAAAAGGGAATATAAAGATCCTTTTCATCATCTTGAATTCAATATTATTATTGAAGGGAAATCAAGAAAAGCAAAAGACCATATTTTGTCGTATCATTTAGATAGACATATCGAAGGGAAAAATCCATCCAATGAAGTACATCCAATTTATCATTTTCAAATGGGTGGACGAAAGCTAGGCGGATATAAAACAAGTGGTCGAAATTTCGGAAATCAATTAATCATTGATAGTCCTAGATTCATGCATTACCCAATGGATTTTATTTGTGGATTGGATTTTATACTATCAAACTTTGCCCCAGATATATGGCGAAAATTAAAAAGGAATAACAATTATGTGCAAATACTAAAGAGTGCCCAGGAAAGAACAATGAAACCATTTTTTGCTGTAATGGCAGGTCATTATGGTTTTCATTCTATTTCCAATCATTGGAGTTCTAAAGAAATTTGTCCACAAGTAATAAAATGAATAAAGAGGCTTTCACATATCTCAAAAAATATTCCACAGACCCCAAAAAGGTCAATCAACTCGTTGTATCCAATTTTTTAATTAGTAATTCAATTGAAGTACTAAATAATGATTTTTTAAAAAGTTATTCTATTACTTCAGATCAAGACGAGTTTGAACAAGTTACTGATTTTTTGAAGATCCATCAAATCATTTCATTTGAAGATTTAATAGAAGCCTTTGAATTTGTTATTTCTCCCCAAGACAAAGTAATTAGCGGAGCCGTTTATACTCCGGAATCAATTAGAAATTTTATAATTGATCAAGCATTTTCGAATTTTGAAAATCCTAGAGAACTAAAGATTTGTGACCCAGCTTGTGGATGTGCCGGATTTCTGTATTCGATAGCGAAAAAAATAAAATCCATAAGCAACAATTCATTCGCATATATTTTTGAATCGAATCTCTACGGACTCGACATCCAAGAATATTCAGTTGAGAGATCCAAATTATTATTGTCTTTATTGGCAATTCATGAGGGTGAGGATGAGATAACATTCAATTTTAACATCTTTCTTGGAAATGCGCTAGATTTTGATTGGGCTCAACACATCAATAAATTTGGAGGTTTCGATGCAATTTTAGGAAATCCTCCGTATGTATGCTCAAGAAATATAAGTGACGATTCAAAGGAATTGTTGAAGAATTGGAGCGTCTGCAGAACCGGTCACCCTGATTTATATATGCCATTTTTTGAGCTTGGAATGGCAAACTTAAAAGTTGGTGGAATTTTAGGATACATTACGGTAAATTCATTTTTTAAAAGCCTTAACGGAAGAGCATTACGAGAATACTTTTCTGCCAACCGATTTAGATTGAGAATATTGGACTTTGGTAATTTTCAAGTTTTCAATTCAAAGTCTACCTACACATGTATTTGTATAATTCAGAAAAGCAGTACAGTAAATATTGAATACCTAAAAGCAAAGAATTTATCTGCTTTACAATCGAACATAAGCTATCAAAAAATTGACTACAGCTTACTGGACAATTTCAATGGGTGGAATCTGCAGGAATATGCAATTTTGAATAAAATTGAAACCGCTGGTCCACCCTTAGGCGAGAAATTTACAACACGAAATGGTATTGCAACTTTAAAGAACAGCATTTATATCTTTTCGCCATTGAAGATTGAGGACGACAAGTATTTTTTTCTTCAAAATGGCAAAACCTATAAAATTGAGAAGGAAGTTTGTGTAGACATCATTAATCCGAACAAATTTACAAAAATAGATTCTGTTGATTTAATTCGACAAAAGATCATTTTTCCCTATTTCTACGATGGTGAAAATGTTCGCTTAATTGATGAACAGAGTTTTAAGACAAAATATCCTGAAACGTATAATTACTTGACCGATAAAAGACCGCTTTTGGATAAACGTGATAAAGGGAATGGTAATTATGAAAACTGGTTTGCGTTTGGTAGAAACCAATCATTAGAAAAGTTTGACAACAAGCTTTTCTTTCCACATATCGCAAATTCAACCCCCAAATTTGTTTTAAGCAAACAAAGTGATTTGTTGTTTTACAACGGCTTAGCATTAGTCGGCAAATCAGAAGAAGAGTTATTGCTCATGAGCAAATTAATGAGTTCACGTTTATTTTGGTATTACATATCTAAGTCAAGTAAACCCTATGGATCAGGGTATTATTCTTTCAGTAGAAATTACATTAAACGTTTTGGGATTTACCCTTTTGATAAAAAGGAAATAGCTTTCTTACTAAAGGAAAAAAATCAAAAGAAAATTAATGCATTTATTGAAGAGCGATATGATATCAATCTTTCAGACATAGAAAAATAATAATTATACGAATTATGCCTACACTAAATTGGATCGGAAAAGATAAAGTAGTAAATCATCACCGCGATGTTCCTTTCAGAATTTTAGAACATCAGTATGGTTTTTCAGCGGAGAGAGGTAAGCAAAAGGATTCAACAGATTCTGGCAATAAAATTATCCATGGAGATAACCTAGAGGCCTTAAAATCGCTTTTACCTGAGTATGAAGGAAAATTAAGTTGTGTATTTATAGACCCCCCCTATAATACGGGTAATGAAGGATGGATTTATAATGATAAAGTGAATGACCCTAAAATTCTAAAATGGTTAAACATTGTCGTTGGGAAAGAGGGTGAAGACTTGAGCAGGCATGACAAATGGCTTTGTATGATGTACCCTCGGATTAAATTGTTGCAGAAATTATTAAGGAAAGATGGTTTAATTTACATGAGTCTTGATGACAATGAGTTAGAGAATGGTCTTCATTTATTAAATGAGATTTTTGGTAAGAAAAATAAATTAGCCTGTGCTCCCTGGCTTGCAGAACCGAGCGGCGGAAAAGAAAAAAGATGGTTAAGAAATGGACATGAATATATTCTTATCTACCATAACGGTTGTGCTGATGCAATTACTCAGGAGGAAAGATCATCTGGCACCTTAAATTTAAAAGATAAACTTGGTAGTTATAAAAAAGGTCGTGAGCTGAGAAAATGGGGAGGAACATCTTTAAGGACCGATAGACCTGGTCAATGGTTTCCTCTAACTACACCCAATGGTGACATCGTATATCCTTACAGAAATGATGGTAAAGAAGGTCATTGGCGATGGGGTGAAAATCAAAAAATGCAGCCTGTAATTTTAGATCCGGATTTTGCTCATTGGGAAGAGTGCCCGTATGATCCTGGTGTAGAAGTTAACGGTGAAACATCGAGATGGGTTCCTTTTGAAAAGATTAGGGATTCGAAAAAAATGGTTGGTTGGACAACTTGGTTAAATTCAGTAGGTTATAATTCAGATGGCACCGCTACTCTCAAGGCAATTTTTGGTGAAAAAATATTTGATACTCCAAAACCTGTTAGCTTAATAGAATGGTTATTATCACTTCATAGTGATGAAGATGCAATCATTCTTGACTCTTTCGCAGGTTCTGGTACAACTGCTCACGCAGTACTTAATTTAAACAAGGAGGACAACGGTAATCGTAAGTTTATCCTTATTGAAATGGAAGATTATGCTGATTTGATAACCGCTGAAAGAGTAAAACGAGTTGTAAATGGATATGGTAAAGGGGAAAAAAAAGTGGATGGAACTGGCGGCTCATTCGATTATTTCGAATTGGGCCTTCCTCTCTTTGATGAACATCAAAACCTCAATGAAGAAGTGCCTACTGCTAAAATTCGAGAATACATTTGGTATAGTGAAACACGATCTGCCTTTATCGAACCGAAATTAATTACTGATACTGAATTTTTATTAGGATCGAAGGATAGAACAGTTTACTATTTTGTGTATGACAAAAACGCCTTGACCTCACTTGATTATGATTTGTTGAGCACCATTAAAACCAAGGGTGAGCAATACGTTATTTACGCCGATAATTGTCTGCTTTCGAAAGAATTCATGGCAAAAAACAGCATCATTTTCAAAAAAATCCCTCGAGATATTTCTAGATTCTAGCCCATGGAAGACTTCAAATCAATCATAGAACACATTAAACACTCGCGCAGTATTGCAATTGCAGCTGTGAACAGTGAATTAATTAATCTGAATTGGCAAATTGGTCAATGGATTCATTGGAAGCTGAACCAGAGTGATTGGGGAGATAAAACTGTTTCCAACTTGGCGGATTATATCAAAGTAAATCATCCAGATATTAAAGGCTTTGAAAAAAGAAACCTGTATCGAATGGTTCAATTCTTTGAGACCTACAGTAAATTCGACTTTGTGTCGGCAGTGCCGACACTTTCAAATAAAGTTATTGATCAATCAATTGTGTCGGCAGTGCCGACACAATTAAAAAATCTTCAATTACAGGACATTTCAAACACTTGGCTAACCAAACTGAGTTGGACGCATCATTGCATAATAATGAGTCGTTGCTCTATAGATGAAGAACGGTTTTTTTACATCAAACATTCGATTGATGAAAAACTAAGTTCTAGGCAACTGGAACGGCAAATTTCAGCAGGAGTCTTCGAGAGAACCATGATTGGAAATGTAAATGTATCACCTGCACTTCACGAAATTCATACAGACATTTCCAATACATTCAGGGACAACTATGTATTAGACTTTCTAAATTTAAAGCCTGATTTTAAGGAACGAGATCTTCAATCCGCTTTAGTCTCTCAAATGAAAGATTTTATCCTGGAATTGGGAAGTGATTACTTATTTGTTGGCCAGGAATATAAATTGATGGTTGGCAACAGTGATTTTTATATTGATCTGCTGTTCTTTCATCGCCAATTACAGTGTCTCATTGCATTTGAATTAAAGGCAGACAAATTTAAACCGGAACAACTCGGTCAGCTCAATTTTTATCTGGAGGCTTTAGATCGCGATGTTAAGAAAGAACATGAAAATCCAAGTATTGGGATTTTGCTTTGCAAAGATAAAGATCAGGAAGTTGTTGAGTATGCATTAAGCCGAAGTCTTAGTCCAACCATGGTGTCACAATACCAATTAAATCTTCCTGATAAAAAAGTACTTCAGGAAAAGCTACACGAATTATTTGATTTATAGAAAACCAAAAAAAATGGAATTAAAAGGATATCAACAGAAAGTGATTAATGACCTAGACACTTACCTAGAGTATGTGCAAAATCATAAAGACCTTTCTAGAGCATTCAATAAATATTGGGAAGATAAGATCGGTCCTTACAATCCTCTCGATAATTCAGGGATGGAATCGTATAAAAATAATATTCCAAATGCTGCACACATTTGTGTTAAAGTTCCTACAGCAGGTGGAAAAACATTTATTGCAGTAAATGCCCTTCACACGATTTTTTCTGCTTTCGATAGTTCTAAACCTAAAGCAGTTGTTTGGCTAGTTCCATGGAGTAATTTATTACAACAAACAGTAAATACACTTTCGAATCCAGAACATCCATATAGGCAAAAATTAAATGCCCTTTTCAATAACCGAGTTGAGGTTTATGAAAAAGACAGTTTGCTACAAGGTTCCAACTTTAATCCAACGGTTGTTCAGGATCAGTTGAGCATTATTGTAATGAGTTTTGCCTCATTACGGGCTTCAAAAAAAGAAGATCGTAAAGTATTTCAAGAAAATGGTCAATTAGAATCATTTGTATCTCAATACAAAGATTCTGACCATGTTTTGCCAGATACAGATGAAACAGCATTGATAAACGTAATTCGCTCTCTTAATCCCCTCGTGGTAGTTGACGAAAGTCACAATGCAGAAAGTGATTTAAGTGTTGATATGTTGAAGAACTTGAATCCATCGATGATTTTAGATTTAACTGCTACACCCAAAAACAACAGTAATATTGTTAGCCTAGTTCCTGCTATTGAATTGAAGAAAGAATCAATGGTAAAACTGCCGGTAATTGTATATAATAATCACGATAAAACGGAAGTCATCAATAATGCACTTCACTTGCAGAGGAAATTAGAATTGCTGGCAATAACCGAAGAAAAGGAAGGCGGCAGATACATTCGTCCAATTGTATTATTTCAGGCACAACCAAAAACAAATGACGACAACACGACTTTTGAAAAACTGAAGCAAAACCTTCTTGAAGCAGGGATTCCAAAAGAACAAATAAAAATTAAAACAGCAAACATAGACGAACTCAAAGGGGTTGATTTAATGAGCAAGGATTGTGAAGTGCGCTACATCATCACAATTAATGCATTGAAAGAAGGTTGGGATTGTCCGTTTGCATATATACTTGCATCATTAGCTGATAAATCATCTTCAGTAGATGTTGAACAAATTTTAGGTCGTGTGTTACGCCAACCATATGTCCAACGACACAAATCATTTCAATTAAATCTATCCTATGTATTAACTGCCTCGGTGAAGTTCAACGAAACGTTGCAAAGTATTGTTACAGGTCTTCAAGCCTCTGGTTTTAGTGAAAAAGACTATCGTCAAAAAGATGTAATGACAGAACTAGAGAGGTCTGGAGCAGCAATAGATCCAGTCCAAAGTTTTCTATTTCCTGAGCAATCTAGAGAAAACGAAATTGATACAAAAAGGATTTCGTTAGTAGCGGCTGACGAAGAAAAACATATTGAAGTTTCTTCTGTAATTCAAGAAATTGAATCAATGGCTGAGGAACAAAATAAAGAACTTGAACGTCAAATTGAGGAATCAAGTAAAATACAATCAGTAGATTCAATAATATTAGAAATGGGTGATAAAGTTAAGCGCTATCATATGAAAGATAGCTGTGTAGGAATTGCAGAAAAGATCAAATTACCTCAATTCCTATTAGAAGTTCCATCAAGTGATATTTTTAATACTGGAGAAGAACTTTTAAATAGAGAATCATTATTGAAGAATTTCAAATTATCTGACGAGGACACAAAAATTGATTTTGACAAAATCTCTTCGGATTTGTACAAGGTTGATTTGGAAGAATCGTCCAAAGGAGAATACCGTCCCTCATTTACCAAAATTGAAGATCAAGCAGTGAAGGATCCAATTACTCAATACATACTTTCCCGTCCTCGAGAAAACCAAATTATTGATACCACTGCACAAATAATGGCTATAGTTGGAAACATGTATCCAATTCCGGATCAGGAAATCAAAAAATACATAACTCGTATTCTCGATTCACTGAATACAGAGCAACTACATGATATTCTAATAAGAAAATGGACATATACAGATAAGATTAAGCAAAAGATTCGTTTGCTTGCTGATACCTATGCTGAGAAGCGTTTTGATGATTTAGTGAAATCTAGAAAAATCAAAGTAGAATCAACATGGAAATTACCACCAGTAATTATACCGGGCTCTTTAGGTTCATCTATTGGTAACTCACTGTACGAACGAGAAGGCGCAATGAATGGGTTTGAAGAAAAAGTAATCATGGAAATTGGTACGTCTTCAAACGTTGTATTTTGGCATAGAAATCTGGAAAGAGGAAAGGGCTTTTACATCAATGGTTACAAGGCGAACCACTATCCTGATTTCATTCTTGTTACAAAATCTGGAAAGATTATCCTAATTGAAACAAAGGGAGATCATTTGGATAATGCAGATAGTGCTCAGAAATGTCGATTAGGGGCTAAATGGGAACAGCTAGCCGGTTCTAATTATGCTTACTTTATGATCTTCGACCAAAAAGAAGTTGAGGGGGCATACAAATTGGATAAAGCGAAGGAGTTAATTACTGGTATGTAAGGTATCAAGAAATTAGAAAGTGTTAAAAAGTAAAAAATGAAACCTCAAACCATACAAATATTTTTACCAGATGGAATTCCTACCAGTATTAGAGAGGCTGAAATAACAAATCGCCTAGTAAAAGCAATCTTGTTTCCAAGAGTAAAAATGGATTCAATAATTTCGAGAGAATCAGTTCGCTATACAGGCGTGTATTTTCTATTTGGGAAAGATGAAGATGGTACTAGCGAAATGGTTTATATAGGCGAGGGTGAAGATTGTTACAAGAGAATTCAAGAACATAACCGTAAAAAAGATTTTTGGACCCATTGCGTAATTGTAACAACTAAAACAAATGAATACACTAAAACAGATGTTAAGTATTTAGAACACTTTTGTCTTACTCAAGCGGAAAAAATAGGTCGTTATAAAATTGATAATAGCAAAGATTCGCAAAGACCATCTCTGCCAGAAACGCGAGAACATGATTTGTTAGATAATTACGAAACTGCTAAAATATTATTGGCTACTTTAGGGTATCCATTATTTGAAGATAAGCGAAAAGCAAAATCATCTAAAGAACTCCTTTATTGTAAAGATTCAATTGCATATGGTGAATTCACAGATGATGGTATGCTGATTCATAAGGGAAGTAAATGTGTCATAGAAGCAACACCATCTGCTAGGCCTTGGATTATTAATCTCAGAAAATCTCTATTGAAAGATGGTGTTTTAATAGAAAAGGATAATTATCTAATTTTTGTTAATGATTTTATTTTGGCATCACCAAGTACTGCTGCGGCAGTAATTTTAGGTAGAAGTGCCAATGGTTGGGTGGAATGGAAAAATAAAGATGGAAAAACATTAAACAATTTGAAACGTATTTAAAGTAAAATATCACGACAACAATAATTTACCCAGTAAAAAACAAAGTCCCGCGGAAAACCGCAGGACTTTTACCAGAAAAGGGGGGCTGAATCTGGTAATTTCGTAGTAAATACTCCGAATATCTTTAGAAAAGCGAGGAAACTAGGCAGTATTCCAGCGCATTTGAAGGGTTTTTCTCAATGATTTTGCTGTCTCTCATGAATTTTATATAGGATCGTGCTGTTCTATCTTTTACATCCATACTTTCTATAATGGCTTTGATTAAGTTTTGGTTGCTGATGTAAACGCGGTTCTTGAATATTTCAGTTGCTACATCTTTTAGCTCGCTGGTTTTTCTGATTTCAGAATCTTCTTTACTCTTTTCACCCAGGTAAACATGTCTACCCTCTGTTTTACTCCAACCAAATTGCATCATCGGCACATCCAATGGTGAACCATCTCTCACTTTTAATGCTTTTACCACGCTGCACTTGTTGTTATCGTCCTTTTCAATCAACAAAATGCCTGCTGCTTTACGCTGAACTTCTGAACCAAGATGACCACGTAGTTTCATTCCTGATGGTGCAAGGTGTAAAACACAAATAATTACAGTGTTGTAAATAGCCGCCATTCGAAAAAGTTCCTCAACCAGTTTTACAGAACTTTCTTCATCGTTCACGGCTCCAAGCAGGTCGGCGATACCGTCAATGACCACCAAGTGAATTCCCCCATGCTCATAAAAGAAACGATCCATGGATTCGAGGATTAGGTTCATTCTTTCACTTCTTGAAATTCCAACCAAGCAGAATGCCTTGAACCACGGTGGCGGCTTTTCTTGGGAAGATCTTCGGATGATGTAGGTTAGGTTTTTGTAGAGCTGGAATTCTGATTGCTCAGTATCGTAAAGCAAAACAGCCTGGTTATGAATGTTCTCTTTTATGGTGGTTCCCAGCGTATCTATTTCTATCTCACCTGGTTTTATGGCTCCTGATAAAATTCCTCCTAAATAATTCGTTTTGCCGCTTCCTTCTGAACCAGCAACACATACAATGTTTCCAGGTGTGCCTATTGTTACATCGTTTATGGTAATAAGAGG
>JACCDH010507388.1_pt1 | contig 21017 bp, 20 predicted proteins | sample 7442481 | NCBI WGS metagenome assembly JACCDH01 (sample SAMN15323433, study PRJNA562643) | freshwater metagenome | isolation source: river surface water | place: USA:Blue River Watershed | collected 2017-08-15 | reverse complement strand
GAAGGTGGTGCTAAAAAATCAAAAAAATCATCTAAAAAATCATCTAAAAAATCATCCAAAAAATCATCTAAGAAATCCTCCAAAACTATGGATGGAGGTGTTAACCCTGGTTTCCAAGCCTTCTTAGATCTTAAGAAACACATTGCCACTAAATTAGGTATTTCTAATGGTCCTCAAGCTGCTAAAGTAGCTGGTGCTGTCCAAAAAGACATGAAAGAAAAACACCCTGAACTTGATGCTGTTAAACTTGCTGACGAAGGTCGCAAACATTTCGAAAAGAATATGGAACATTACAAACAAATGTTATCCAAGTAAATTTAATTTCATATGATTAATCTTATTAAATTTTTATAAAAGTTTAATAAAATTTATGTCTCAATTTATTTTTGTGTAATATATTTATCAAAAATATGATCAATTATTTCAACCCCGTTTAATTTAAGATTTCTAAAATGGTGATAATTTAAATAATTAAAATAGAAATAATGAGCTGAAAAGAATAATAAAACAAGTAAAGCATAATAATAAAATTTTGAGTTATTTGTGTAGCAGAAATTATTTAATATATACACAAAAATACATAAAATAGTTGATATAATTACACATCTCTTCCAAACACCACCTTTATCACTATAACTTAATATGCTTTTTAAACGATTTTTCAATGTTAATAATGTGTCATCTTGTTTCATTTTGGTATTTAATAAGTAGACACTCGATTGATCATCACATTGTTGTTCAACAGATATTCTAAAACAACCTAATTCTTCGCGTTCTTTTAATATAGCATAAGATAAAATACCAATAAAGATAATACTTAATAGATTTATATCATACATACTTAATTATATTATACAATAAAATATAATTTATTTTTTATAATACTAAAAAAATTATTCAGGATCTATTTTAGAATTAGCACATGAAAAACACTTATAAACAGAAATAAATGGATAAACCATCATATATATTACACCACCTATACATAGTGAAAATGATAAACAACAAGCATTGTCATTAACAAACTTATCAGCACGTCTTTGTTGATTTTCCATATGAATATCACGCCAATATTGTTCTTCAGCGAATTTGTCACCAGATTTATTACGAATGGTATTATTATTTTTTCTCCTAATACTAGTGTTCATACTGGATAAAATAATTGTATTACACTTAATTTAATTCAATTTTTTTATAAATATTGAATTAAAAAATACTTAGGATTAATAAATAATTTATAATGAAAATACAAATATATTCAGATATCCATTTGGAATTATTAAATGGAACACCATTATTAAAACCACTTGCACCATATTTGTTTTTAGCTGGAGATATTGGTAAATTAAGTGACAAAAATAAATATGAACTATTTTTTAATTATTGTTCAAAAAATTTTAAACAAGTTTACTATGTTTTAGGTAATCATGAATTTTATCATAGTTCAAAAACATATATACAACTACTAACTGAATACAAGGATTTTTTTGCTAATTATGACAATATATACTTACTTGATGATGATTACGTTCATTTTATTGATAGTGATACTAATAATAAATATACAATATATGGTTCAACCCTATGGTCATGTATTAGTGGAAAAATCGATGAACTCAATGATTTTAATATGATTAAAATGAAAAATGGAAATAATTATACAGTACCAATAAATCAAATATATTTTAATAGATTATTTGTAACTGCTTCAACTAAACTCGTTGATTTTTTACAAACATTTGATTCAGAAAATTCAAAATTAATAGTATTAACACATTTTCCTCCAGTTAGAAAAACAACAGATCAACCAAATCATACATCAAATCCAAAGTATGATAACCAAGACATATCACTTAAACAATATTTTGCGAATAACATTTTTAGTTTTATAAATCTTTCACTAATAAATAAAATAAATTATTGGATTAGTGGTCACACACATTATTCATATGACTTTGTTCATCATAACACTAGATATATTTCAAACCAAATAGGTTATGATAATGAACAAGATGAATCACAACATAAACCAGATGGTTTATTCGAGTTTTAATACAGTAAATTCACTATCATTACGAATTTCTAATACTTGAGCAGTTCTATGTTGTGTTTCAGAATCAGATGTTTGACTTTGTGGTCCAAAACCATCAAAAGCAGCTGAAGCACCATAATCTGTTAACCAAATTCTATCATCGCAAGTACTTGTAATACCATTTTTAAGTTGTGGTGTGTGTCCAACATAAATTTTTCCAACACCATAAATACTTTTTAGTGGTTTCATTAATTTATCACAATTTTCTTTTAATGTTTTTGGATCTGGATTAAATTCTTTTCCTAAATAACCAAATTTACGTACCCATAAAGGTGAAACATCAGCATCAAAAAAATTATGTACATCAAAAATATCACGTGAATTTTTATCAATCATATCTAATAAATATAGCATCATAATTCTATTAAGACTATTAACAGAATATTTCGAGGCAATATATGGAATAACACCTGCATGAACAAAAATATTCGAACCAATTACTATTGCTACACGTCTTGTACATGCTAAAAATTCACTTAATTGATTTCCAGGTTTAAATACTTCGCGTCTAGCATCACTACCATCTTCAATAATTTCTCCATTAGGCATTTTATAATTTTCAAAACCTTTAATACCTTCATATGATACATATCTGAAATCACCTTCAACATTCATTAATTCATGATTACCTAAAAGTGAATAAACAGCACCTCCTTGTTCTAAAGCTTGTTTATGTAAAGTTGTAAAATATTCTAAAATTCTGATATCAGAATGTTCATCATTCTGTGTTGCACCTTTTTGATTACATGGTACGCCTTTATATCTACATCTATCAATTTGGTCACCAACTTGTACTACAACAGTTTTACCCCCACACCAATTACCTTCTTCATTAATAAGTTTACCAGCTCTTAACATTTTTTGTAACATATTCCAATCACCATGAATATCACCTAATACAATAATACGTTCGACGGAAGGTAATATATCTGGTAGTTCATGCGATAAATATTTTGAGCATTTTTTATGCCATATATCAGAGAAATCATAAACATTATTAATATGATTATCTAAATCAGTATGGGTTGCTCTAATTTTTAGTAATTTTCCTGAATTTTTATTATCCATTATTATAATAATTAAAGAAATTTATTTTATTTAGTACCAAAATAAATAAATAGTTTATTTATTTTCACTACTAATTATGCTTTATAATATTTTAAAGAATTGAACCATATTCCATACCATCATAACCATCCATACCAAAATCACTACCACATTGTCCTGGTTTAGGTAATTCAGTTTTAGATTCAGCAACAGGTTCAGCTATTTTTTCAGCAGGATAATCAACTAATTCATACATGTTATCATTATCCCATCCTAATGGTACTTGTTCGACAGGTTTAGCTTCTTCAACTGGTTTAGCTTCTTCGACAGGTTTAGTTTCAGCAGGTTTGGCTTCTTCAACAGGTTTAGATACTGAATCACTTTTAACTAGTTCTTCAGCTTTAGTTTCAGCTTTAATAGCTTCTTCAGCATGTGCTTTAGCAGATTCTAAATCACCTTTAGCATGTGCTTCAGCAGCAGCAGCTTTATGTTCTTCAGCAGTTACTAATAATTCAACTTTAGCTGTTTCTTTTGCGGCTTGTTCAGTATGTTGTTGAGCAGCTTCCATATCACCATTTTGTTTAGCAGCTTCAGCAGCTAATATTTCAGCTTTAGCAGCTACAGCGGCTTCTGCTTTAACTTCTTGTTTAACACCTTCAATTTTATGAGCATCAGCTAATTCAGTGTTTCCTTCAGCTTGAGCTTTTTCAGCAGCATTGTAGTGTGCTTCAGCTCTTCTTCTGCATTCTTCTACAAATTGTTCCCTTGATGGGGATAAAGGAATTGTAATTTCTTTAACTTCGCTGGTAACTTCAGTAAAAGCATCAGCAGGTCCTGCAGAACTAGATACTACTTTATTTTGGGCAACAACAGCATCAGCAACTTGTTTAACAGCAGCTTCAGATGCTTCTTTTTGAGCTAATGATTGAATACTAACTAATAAAGCAGTAGCAGAAATTATAGCGACAGATGGGTTTTTAGTGGCAATGTATGCGATTAAAAACATACATATTAATTTAATCCAAGCATTATCAAAAAGTTTTACAACACTTGAAGGAAGTTTTGGAGCAGCCATGGCAGCATATAAAACAAGTAACATCCCAATAACAGATGATGCGACTTTATTATTATCTAACATACCTAGTGCTTTATTAACATAGTTTGACATTTGGTTAACGGTGTCCATTATAATATAACTTGGAAAAAAATCTTAAACATTTTATAAATATTGAAATATAAAAACTAAACTTCATTAATTTATAATATAATGTCAAAAACTACACTTTCAAAAAATGGCTATTCTATACCTATAAATGACAAAAATAAGCACCTTATTGATATTATTAAAAAAGAACTTACTGTAGAACCATTTAAAACTTTTCAAATCGGAAAACAAATAGATCAATCATTTACAGTTTATCAAGAAACAGAAACTTCTATAATTGTACCTAAATATTATGGTATTAGTAAACTTGGATTACCAGATATTAATGAAGAAGTTAAAGGAACAAAAATTAAAACGAAATTTAATGGTGAATTAAGACCAGCACAAAAAGAAATTGTTAATAAAATTGTTCCTCATATTAAAGAAAAAGATGGAGGGGTTTTAGTTTTACCTTGCGCAGCTGGAAAAACTGTTTTATCTCTATATTTAGCATGCTTATTTAAAGTTAAAACACTTGTTATTGTTCATAAAACATTCTTATTAAATCAATGGAAAGAACGAGCAGAACAATTTACTAATGCCAGAATTGGTATTATTCAACAAAATAAAGTTGATATTGAAGATAAAGATATTTGTATTGGTATGTTACAATCTATTGCTAAAGATAAATATGATCCATGTGTTTTCGAAGATTTCGGTCTTGTTATTTTTGATGAAGCACATCACGCACCTTCTGAATACTTTTCTCGTGCTCTACCAATAATTTCCTCAAAATTAACTATTGGATTAAGTGCTACGCCAAAAAGATCAGATAAACTCGAAAAAATATTATATTGGTATTTTGGTGAAATTATGTATAAAACTGAGGTAGAGGCAAATAATAGAGTTTTAGTTAAAATTATTAATTATGATATTGAACATGAAAAATTTAAAGAATTCTTAATGTATACTGGAGATGTTAATAGAGCCAAAACAATTAATAAAATTACAACTATTGGTAGAAGAAATAAATTTATTATTGATACAATTGAAGAAGTTTTATTAGAAAATGGTCGTAAAATTATGGTTTTGTCTGATAGACTTGAACATTTAAAAGCACTAAAAACAAGACTGGACGAACGTGATTTAACAACTAGTGACTTTTATATTGGAGGTAGAAAACAAAAAGATCTTAAAAAAGCTGAAGAAGCTCAAGTAATTTTTGCTACATTTGGTATGGCTGCTGAAGCCCTTGATATTCCCGATCTTAATACTCTTTTTATGGTAACATCACGAAAAGAAGTTGAACAAGCTGTCGGACGTATATTAAGAAAAATTGATCCAGATATTAGACCTACTGTTTATGATTTTACTGATCAATTACCTAGTTTTGTTAATCAAGGTAGATCAAGACGAAGATACTATAAAAAAAATGGTTTTGAAATGAGAATTACTGAAGTTAAAAATAATGAAATCATTAGAGAATATGATATTAATGAAGTTACGGATTTAAAACAAGAAATTGTTAAAGTTGATAACGAACAAGTTGATTTTATTGATTAAATTTAACTACTTGTTAGTATTCACAATATTCAGAAAAGTCTTAATTTTATTTACATAATTTCCATTACGTACACCTTTTGCTTGTTCGTAATCTTTAATAATACTTTCTGGAATACAAATGGCATTGGCAAGCTCTTTTTGTGTTAGTTTCCTGGCTACACGGGCTTGTTGCATTTGTTTAGCAAAAACGGAATCTATCATCACTGGTTTAATAATCGGTTCCGCATCTGGATTCTTTTCGTCATAAATTTTCTCCATCTTAATAGCATTCGGTGTTGTATTAATATGTTGTTTAACAACCTTTGTTGTTTTAACAGCAGGTTTGTTCTTGGTAAGAATAATTGGTGTCCATTGTTGATGATCCATTACTATTAATACTTTTTATTATTAATAGTAAGAAATTCAATTTTTATTTAAATCATATGATCTAAATATATTAAATAAATATAGAGTTACTACTGATCCTAAAAATACCCATGTTATACTGTCATTATTTACAGGATATAAAGCAATACAACCAGCAATAAATAATACAAAAAATTTTAAGATATATGATGTGTCAAACAAATTATTTAACCATTTTGGTACTGGTTGTAATGTATAACCCATAAATACACCAGTAACTAATAACAATAATATTCTTAAATAATTATTTTTAAAAATATCATTATTAATTTTAACAAAAGTATCAATAACTGAAACACTATTATCCATTATTTATATTCAGAAAATATATTTAATAAAGCTTGTTTATTTTTATGTGTACTTGTTATATACCATTTTTTAACTTCAGGATTCCATAAAGCACCTAATTCTTTTGCTTTTTCTTTTGAACTATAAGATACATTTATATAAATTTTTGAATAAGGACATGATTCCACACCTAATGCTTTATTTGCCAATAAATCAGCAAACTCATTACCAACTGAATGAACATCACTTAATTGAGTATGTGCTTTAATATGTATAAATTTAATATTATGTTTATTTTTATATAATTCATACGCTGTCCTAACTAATTCTTTATTAGGAATTTCTTTGATCCATTTATTTTTCTCACATTTTTCTCCATAATTTCCAATACATTTTAATACATATTCTGAATCTGTTACTATTGTTATTTTTTTATTTTTATCAATATCATCTTTTATAATATCGTATGTTTTTATAACAGCACTTAATTCTGCTGTGTTATTAGATTGTTTTCCTTCAATCTTTTGTGATATGTTTCTTTTGTCATCCGGACCAAAATACACACCAATTCCAGCTATAGCATTTGGTTTTCCATTATTTATACAAGCACCATCTGTATATACATAATAATCTGTATCATTAAGCATTATTAAGTTATTTTTAATACTTAATAATGAATAATTCAATATTTATTTTGTTTTGTTTAATTTGTTTTTTAACTTTAGATATTTTGTTTTATATTTGATATATTTACTAAAGAATGTTCTATCTAGGGGTATTTCTATTCTTTGTCCTAAATTTAATTTTATTTTTTTTGGTTCACTAATTTGTTGAGTTTGTTTTGAACCAGTATCATATGTTACCATGTGTTGCCGAATAAAACCATAATCAGGTGGTGTATATTGTGGTTTCCAGTTAAAAACAACCAATTCTGTATCAATCAGTTTAATAATTGGACCTCCTGATAATATACTATAATGTTTACAATATGTATCAATAGTTCTTAAAAGCATATAATTTCTTTTTGATATTTCTACTTGTAACCAATCACCTAATCTTTTTGCTCCCATTATTAAAAATACAATTATACTATATTGATCTGGTACATTTTCATTTACTATAATTTCCATTTGATTTATATAAATAAAAACTCTTTGACCTGGTAAAATTGTTGTTGAAGTCATAAAATATGTTACGACATATTTATTTAATAAATTTATTATATTTCTAACATTGTTACCAGTATATATTTTTATTACTATAGAATCATTACAATATGAACATATTATTTTATTACCATCAAATCTAAATACACAATCCATAAATTCAAAACTAGTATCATCAGTAGTAAATTGTAATGCTTGTAATTTCATTATACCAGAACTAGGTTCTACAGGTAATGCCTGTATTACATTTGTTTCGGAAACAAATGCTCCATCTATTTTATTCTTATCTTGATTTATAATTACAAAAGCATCAGGATATTTATATTCTTTTTTATTCACATTACTAACATCATCAAAATATAATAATGGATATGTATAGTTATGTTGTATTAAACTACACCTTTGTAGTAATAATTCAAAAGTTAAATCTTTAACTCTACTAATAATTTCTGGTGTTAATAAATTATTGTTTATTATAACAGACAATAATTTTTCCCAAATTATTTGTACTTCATCTGGTTGATGTTCTTTCACTGCTTTAATTAAAAAATATAATGGTACTCTTAGAAGCAACATTGTGTCATTATTAAATTCTTCGAGACGTACATTAAATATGATAGAAAAATTTGAAAGAATTATTTGTCTCAGTACATGTAAACTTATTGGATTAGTATTTGTAATATGTATGTTTGTCGAATAAAATGTACTAAAATAATTATCAATTTGTTGTCTAAATTGTGAAAAATTTACTTTCGCAAAATTTATTTGTACATATTTTGTTATAGGTACTAAACCATTTTCAAACCTTGTATAAAATGTATCGCAGTCATGTTTAAATTCATTATTAAAATCTAAAATATCAATGTAATTTTGTAATCTATATAATACATCTTCTGTAATTACTTGAGTTCTATCATTTATAAAAGGTAATATTGTTATAGTACAAAACCTATCAATTTCACATGATACTATTTTTAAAATATCATTAAATTCTTTAGAGAAAACATATGTATAAAAAACAATAAATATTAGTTGTTTTTGTTCGTATGTAAGCTCTATACTAAACCCTATTGAATCATGTATTTTACAGAAATTACTACGACTAAAAAACATTATTGATCCATTATTTGTTATAAAATCTTTACCTATACTATATAAAATATCAATTAAATCAATATTATCACTCAAAACTAATTTTATATCGTTAAATCTATTAACTAGATCCATAAATGTAGTTACTGATAAAGAATTATCAGTACTTTTACTTCCAGGACAAAATAAATTTTCTTCGGGTTCTACATCAATACTTAAATCACCAAAGGATGTATTTAATTCATCTAATCCATCAGTTTCTTCTGGAATAATTATTTCGTCGTCTGGTGCTGTTGATTGTGAATCTGTATACTGGGATTCAATTATATTTCTTTTTGCAGAAGGTTCAAACTCATTTGATCCAACACTTTCATTATCACTGTAACTTCTAGTACGACTTAATGTTCTTACTAATTCACTTTTACTTTTTCCTTGTTGTTCTTTTCTACCACGTTTAGTAGAAATATATTGTTTTGAACTTTCTAAAGATCTAACATATGAGTTTGATAATGAAAGTATTGTTTCTTTTAATATGGCATATTGAGGTATATTTAATAAAAATCCCGAATCAAAAGTTTGAATTGATATAATTATATCAATAAGTCTAACTAGTTTATAATATAATGTTATTGTTTGAGATTTTGTGTGTTTAGATTTTTCTTTAGTATCTCCAAATAATAGTTTATAGATATCTGAATTTGTATCAACTAATAATGGATGTGTATCAATTGTTTTATGTTTTAATAATCTTTCTTGTGTAAATTGTTTATATAACATTAAAACTTCGGGAAAAACATTTCTTGATCTTAAATCAGAACCATTTATATCATGATAACCATCTATTGTACCTAAAATATCAATATTTAATTTTAATTCTTCCATATTTTTGCTTAATTATTATTATGGATAAAAAAACAAAATATAAATTAATAAATAAATAAACTAATAATTAAAATAATTATTTCACAAGTGATGCGACCATAATACTTGTCCATTGTTTTCCCCTCTTGTATATTTCACAACTGTTAAGTAATTCAGCTATGTTACCTAAAGTCATATTACCATATTCAACATTTTTAAAAGAGCTATCATTATCTTTGACAGAATATAGAGCATGATTATTAGATTTAGTAATATCATTTAACATTTGATTGATATTACTAACTGAATCCCCATAATATAAAGAATTAATTAGGGTAATAATACTTTGTTCTTCACAGTTTTTGACACAGCTTCTCACGGTAAGATTTAAATTTTTTTTTTTTTTATATTGAAAACCGTATTTTGGAATAGATGATGTATAAGTTTTATTACGTTTACGAAATAAAATACTTTGCTTTACTCTAGCACTAAGTGTTTCTATTTCACGTTGTCCATCAATAACTCCATTTATAATAGATTTAAGACCAGATGTATCACATGTTGATATATTTGACTGAACACTATGAACAATAATTGATTTTGATTGACATAGTTTCAAAATCAAACCAAAACCACTATAATCTCTCGATAATCTTGATGGTTCATACATTATTAGATGACAATTACTGTTTCGATTAATCATATCGATCAATTTTGTTTGATTATTTATATCTTTGGCTGATGTTGTTTCCATAATATGTTCTAATATTTTGTAATTATGTTCAAAACAGTATTTTTGACATTCATCAAATTGTGACATCATGCTTGTTCCATTTGTTTGATTTTTTGTACTAACGCGTGTATAAATTATTGCTGTTCCATTATATTTAATTTGTGTACTATTAATCTTATTACACAAGTCATTTAAAACAGAGGACTTCTTTACTGCTCTAGTATTATTAGTTTTGGTTTTTACCATTACATACTGTTTTATTTAATAAAATATAAAAAAATCAACTTTTTATATTATATTATTATAAGTCACAACAAGGCTTAAATGTTTTACGATGATATATGCTATTACCATGGGCATGTAAACCAGCAAAATGTTTTTTTGTACCATAACCCATATTATTAAGTAAATCATATTTTTCATTTAATTCAGGATTAAGATTACATAAATTTTTAATATGTTCGTCATGATACTCTTTTGCTATAATTGATGCTGCTGCTATCGATAAATATGTTGAATCACCTTTAACAACTGACTTTACTATTTTCTTATTAAATTTTTTTTCCCAACCTACACCATCAATTAATAATAAATTTTCATCAATATTATCTAAATTAAATTGTTCTTTCATATGTATAATTGCTCTATCCATTGCTAATTTAGTTGCTTCTAATATATTAATGTTATCTATTTCGCTTGGTTCTGCCCATCCAACACCCCATGCTTTTACATTAGATTTAATCCAACTTAATGCTTGATCTCTTTTTTTAGCTGATAATTTTTTTGAATCTATAATTAAATCAGAATCTTTAGTTTTAGATCCCCATATTACTGCTCCAGCATATACACGACCTATTAATGGACCTCTGCCTGCTTCATCAATTCCAATTTCTTTATCCGCATCTAATAAACACTTATTCATTACTAATATAAAATAATTATTTCTTTATTTGCCAACTTTCACTTCTTTTTTAGGTTGATTTTTATATTGCCATACAGAAAAACAAATAGGACACGATTTATTTTTATCAGCCCATGGTTTTATACACTCGTTATGAAATGAGTGTCCACATGAACCTTCACATATTTCCGAATCTAAACCTTTATCTTGATTATACAAACTTTGAGCATTAAGACTACATCGACAAATTGTACAATCAACGTTTTTGGGTAAGTTATGTCCCCAGTTTGCTAGTATATTGATATCATTAATAATAAACCTTCTTGACATTAAAATAATATGAAATTAGTAATTTAGATATGAAGTTTTCAATATTTTTAAAATAAGTTCATCATTTTTATACCAATTTCTAAATCATTATCATCTACTTTTTTTCTTTTCTTACAAGGTTTTTCAATATCCATTAGACCACCACCATTATCAATTTGTGGTGATGATAATAGGTATTTGCATTTTCTGAACCTTTTCGTTTTGACAGCGTGACAACAAGGACATAATGCTTGAATATTATTTTCACTATTATTATGTGTTAGTGAAAATTCATCAATATGATCAAATTCATATCCAGATTCATCAAATAGACCATTGTTGTATTTCCATAACAAACACTCATAGTCTTTTATTCTGGCACATTTGTAGGCTTGTTTTTCTAGTATGTTTCTTTTTGTTTTAATAGATATATATCGAGACATTACAATTTATAATGGTACTGATAAATTTATAAAAAATCAATTTTTTATGATTGACATAATTCGCTTACATATCTATCATATTCCATTTTTAAACGAGTAAAATCATATCCTTCAATTTTAGCAAATTGTCTTACTTTAGTATCATCTAATGTAACAAATACTTGTGTAGGTAATGATTCTATTTTATATTTTTTACATAATTTAGCATTTGATTCATCGTCAACGTCTAAATGAGCAACAACTAATTTTGGCATTAGGTCAACACTATCTTTTTCTTGTAATTTTTTTTTTAAAGTTTTACAAGGACCACACCATGAAGCGCCAAAATATAATAATAAAACTTTTTGTTCTTCACTATTTTCAATAATAAAAGAATCTAATTCTGATACACCAGATATATTAATCATTATAAAATAGTACATATTAATAATAATTTTATTAAAAATTATTAATATGCGTTTGTAAATGAAATTTAAAGATCGTAATCATCAGATGAATCAGAGTCTAATTCAGATAAAATTGATGATTCAGAATCTGAAGAATCTAAATCAGAATCTTCGAAAAAATGTTTTTTAGTGTTTTTATTGTGTTTTTTAGCACCACCATATAATGAAGAAACTCCTTGATTTTCGCTTTGTTGAACACTAGTTTCACTTTGTTGATTTTCAACAGGTTTTATTTCAGTTGTTGTTGTTGATTCTACAGGTGATATTGGTGATTCAGATGATTTTTCTAACTTTTCTGATTCTACAGAAGATTCAGTTGCTGGAACGGAGCTTTCAGTACCGGCTGGTGTTTCTGATAAGGCTGCTGGTAAATCAGTTACTGTGACAGCAGCAGTGTTATTAGTGTTATTAGCATCAGGATCTTGTTCACTTCCACCAGTCATTTCAGTAGCATAAACATCAGAAAGATTAATATCAGTTTCTGTAAGAACAGGTTCTTCATTTTTTTCAATTAAATTAACGAGATTACGGAAATTAGTTAAGTCAGACATATTAAGACCGCCAGTTTGTTTTGGTTTACTAAAATTTGTACCAAATTCATAACCAAATACATCAACCTTTGATGGTGTTTCAGTTAATTTAGTAACATCATTAAGATTTTTATTTTTTGATCCACCAGTTTGCATAGTATCAGCTAATTTTTTAAGTTCTAAATATTTTGATTTATATTTAAGGTATTTATCTTGATATGACATTATATATTTTAAATTAGATTTTATTATTTACTTAACAAATATTTTCGCAATTTTTTTAATAGTAATTAAAATATGGAAAATTTTAAAATAAATTATAATCAAAATAAAATTATTTCTAAATTACCAAATAGCTTTATTCATAAACAAACTATCAAAACTTCAAATGGCTTAGTTGGTAATCAAACTAAATTTAAATTAATTGAACCAATATATATTGACTTAACCCCAGAAGATATTGTCCAAACATTTTTATATTTATTTAATAGTGGTCAAGGTAAAGGTATTTTTGTTAATATTATTAATTCAAAAATTAAAAATTGGATTATATTTTGTAATGAACTTAAAACATCTATTACTAAATATGAAATTGAAATTTGTAAATTATTATTTAAACAACTCGAAAATACAATTATAAAACAGAAATTCAATTTAATGTTTTTTATTAATCTTTCTAATTATCCTGTTTTACATAAAGCTATTTTTACTGAACAGAATAAACATATGGTTCCTGTTGTTTCATTTGGATCAAGTTATATACATTATGATATTGTATTACCCCTACCAAAAATTATATCTTGGCAAACAAAACCTACAAAAGGTATCCTATTTATTTTTGAAAAAAGAAAAATAGATTCGATCGAATCTAATCAGTCGCAACAAATTATTTCTAAAATTAGAGAATTTAAATTTAATCCTTATTATAAAGAAATTAATTTAGACTATGTAATTTTAGATGGTATAAATTTTGATCATAAAAAAATAAAACTATTATCAACCCTTGTAATAATATCAGATCCTTATGTTCCAATATATTTTCAGTATTTTTTAAATTCTGGTTCACAAATTGTATTAATAGAAAACATTAATCATTATACATATTATTCAAAATTATTGATGCCATCACATGAATATACAAAATGGAGTATAAATACTTGGAATGAAGAATTAGATAATTATATTGAGAAAAAAGTGATAAAAAATAATTTGGAAAAATTTAGTGAGACTTTTTTAAACAAGAAAAAATTCTTGGAGAAAATTTATGGTTTTTTAGAACATTTGAATATGAATTATGCAAATTCTCCCGTTAGTGTTAATCCATTTAATTCAAATGATATTAATTTATTGACGACAACCCAACTTGATTATGAAAAATTTTTTACATTGTTATATTCAAATTATAAATTAATACATAATTGGTCATATAGATTAACTCCATATGCTTTATTATTAAATAAATTAAAAACAAATCATAAATTTGTACCTGAATTTATAAAATTAAGTATTAATTCATTAGGATTTTTTGAAAATTTACATTGGATATCATTTTATAGAGCTAATATAGACTTATTACCATTAATTCTTAAAAAAAATAAACTTAAAAATATATTTAGTTATAACATCACTAATTCAAATGATCTATTAAACTTAAATATTGTAAATAATATTAATAGTGTATATTTTATAGAATTAAAAGATAAAACTATTCCGATGATTCAATGGGAAAATCAATTTATATCTGATTTTGAAGCTGTTATTCAATTTATTAAAACTTTACCAGTGGGTCACTCTGTTATTATAAAAATATATACTTTTCATTCTGCTCAAACAATTAGCTTATTACAATCATTTCAAAACATATATGAACAAGTAAAAGTAATTAAAAATAATTATTTTGATTCGTTTATGCCTTATAGATATATTGTTGGAATCAATTATAATCCATTAATAAAAAATAAGAAAACATTTATTAATTTTGAAGAAGTTAATAACAAATATTATTTATATGAAACACAAGAATTAATTAAAGTTGTTAAATATGTTAAATCTGATGCAGTTGTTAATATTGAAATTTTTAAAAATTATGATTTGGTAAATGATTGGACCAATAAATGGTTAACACTTGGTCTTGATTTAATATGATAATATAATTTAATATAATTATAATAAAAAATCTAATTTATTATAAATATAATTAATGGCAAAAAAATTAATTCATGGTGATGATAGTACAATTATACCAATTAAAGCTGATATGAAATGTGCGCCTGGTAAAAAATACACCGATGGTTCATGTTTTTCTACTGAATCTTTAAAAAAAATAGCTGAAAGTTATAATAATAAAAACAAAACTAAAATTGATGTAAATGCTTCACGTAGTGAACTTATTAAACATTTAAATAGTAAACTTTCAGATAAATGTTCAGAACAAACATGTTGGTTAAGACTTGATATTGTTAAAGCACTAGAAAATGAAGATATTGAAAATAATACATTTAGACCAAAAGGTCCTTCAAAAAAATATGATTGGTTAAGTACAACAAATATTAATGATGTTGTTGAACAATATCAATCATTACATAATGATTTTCTTTTTTTAGGAGCAGTTCCTGTTGATTTTGAAGATTTACCAGTATTAGGTATTCATGATTTAAATTTTGATGAATTATTTAATAAAGGAAAAACAAAAATTGGAATGGTTATTAATCTAGATGAACATTGGAAAAATGGATCTCATTGGGTCGCATTATATACAGACTTAAGTAAAAATCAAGTATATTTTTTTGATTCTGTTGGTAAAAAACCCCCAAAACCAGTCAGAAAATTTATTAATAGAATCACTAAATATATGTATAAGAAAAAATACAATAAAAAATTACCTATTAATGATGTTATTAGTAAAATTAAAAAACTTAAAAATATTACAGATGATACATTAAAAAAATATGCTAACGAAAATGATTATATTAAAAATTTAATAGGAGGTGGTTTTGATATTAGATATAATAATATTCAACATCAATTTGAAAATTCAGAATGTGGTGTTTATTCTATTAATTTTATTATTAGACTCGTTGGTGGTGAAAGCTTTGATTCAGTAATTAATGATATCACAAAAGATGAAGAAATGAATGCTAATAGAAAAGTTTATTTTAGAAACGTTAACTAATTATACTTTTTCTATTAAAAAGCTTAAATTATGAGGTAAATTATGAAAATTATATTCCATTCCATATGTATCTTTAAATACAATATCTAATTTTGATAAATTAAATGGTTTTTGAAATTTAAATTGACTTACTGATTGACCATTAAAATATAAAATACCAAAAGGTGTTTCACTAGATAAATTATTTAAATATATATATATTCTATCATCTATTCTTAAATCCCAAATTTTATCTGAAATATGTTTATGTGATTCAGTTGCTGATAATACAAAACCTAAATTTTCTTTAGACAAAATTGTTGGTATTATTTCTATTATATCATTTTCATCCGAAGATTCAATTATTATTCTTTGATCTGGATTTAATTGAATACTTATGTTTTTATTTTGTTCACTTATTTTTGAATTTAATATTGAAATTATGTCTTCAATATTATATTTTCCACTTGTTAATTCTAGTTTTACTGTTTCTCCATTTATTTTTAATGTTAAAATATTATTTTTACCTTCTGTTATATTAAATCGAGGTAATGGTAAAGAATATGACATTAATTTTATACCAATGACATTATCAATTGGCATCATTGACCATGAATAATTAGATTTATTTTCAGGATCAGTTATTTCTACTTGTAAATGGGATGATTTAAATAAATATTCATGATTAGATATTAATTGTTTTAATTCTGAATCTTTTTTGATTATATCTAATTCTTTAAGATTTAATTCTGATAATTTTGAATTTATCTCCTCGTTTTTATTATTTAAACTTTCAAATTCTTTTGCTATTTGTTGTTTTACTTCAATAATTTTATCCATTTCACTTGGTTTATTTAATTGTTCTCTTAAATCATCTGTTAGTTGTTTTAATTCTCTATTTTCATAAGATAATTTATCAATTAGTTCTTTCATTTCCCTAATTTTATTAGTATCTTCTCTTATTTCAACACCAATATTTTTCATACTAGATTTTAAACTATCATATTGCTGTCTTGAATCATTATGTTGTGATTTAATTTCCTGCTCGCGTAATTGTTGTTGTCTTATCATTTCTTGTTCTCTTTCTCTTTGTCTCTGATCACGTATTTGTTGTTCTTTCATTTGTTGATATTTTAACATTTCTTGTTGTTTACTTGTGTCAGATCTTGACTGTTGTGATCTACTAGTTGGTACTACATTAGTATCTCCTCTTGGATAATTTTCACTTGTAAAATCTATTTTACCTGATTGTGATATTGGTTCTATATTTTCTCTTTCTGATGTTAATCTTTTTAACCGCTCATCAAATGGTAAATTATCTTCTTCTATTTCTCTATCAATTAAAGGCATGTCAATATTATCAAAACTATATAAATCACCACTTGAATTTGCTAAACCATTAAATCCATTATCAAATTGTGATGGTTCAACATTATTATATTGTTGATTATTTCTTTTCATGTCTTCAAATTGTTGTCTCGGGTCGTTTTTATTAAATTGTTGTGTGCTACTTTGTGGTCTATCACCCATATTATTATCATCAGACCTGATACTTGTTTTTCTTGGTTTTAAAAAATCTGGTGTTGTTGGTCTTTGATTTTTAATAATAACTTCACTTTCTCGTGACTGTTTAATATCTGACATACGTGAATTAATATCTTCAAGATTTTTACCACTATCATACGAATTAAATCTGTCCATATCACTTAAACTATCTACAATTGGTCTAAATGCACTATCTAAATTTGATTCATATGTATTCATACCTGATGAAAAACCACCTAATTGTTCTGGTTGTTGTCTTCTTTGTTCTGCTGATTTAATTCTATCATTTAATGGTAATTGACTATGTGCTTTTGTAAATTCTGGTCTATCTTGAACTTTATTTCCGGGAGTTTGGGCTGATTTAAAATCACGATTAAATTTTAAATCTGCCGCTGATTGTCCTTGACTATTTATTATACCTGATTTTTTAATATCAGTTATTGTTTCTCTTAAACTATGTGTTTTAAATTGGTCAAATACTTGTTTAACATTAGAATTATTAATTTGATCAATATTTATTGCCTTAAATATACCTTTCATATTTTTTACTAGTATATTTATAATTTCTGCTTTACCCTCTTTCGATAAGTGCTGACAATTTGTTTGTTGTAATACTATCTTATTCAATTCTGATATGGAATCTTTTGAAAAGAACATCTTTTGAACTTGTTCTGCCATTATTAAATTAAATCATACTATTTTTTTTAATCGTTTTATATAATATTTAGTGCGTTCATATACTTAAAGGAATACATTATTAATTAAAATACTTATACTGATTTCTCAGATTTTATTGATGTATCAGAATCATAATCTATTTTTTTTGTTTTACTAGATTTTGATTTAGCTACTTTTTCTTTCTTAGTTACTTTTACTTCCTTTACTTCTTTTTCTTTTTTGGTCTCCTTAGGTTTTTTTGTTTCTTTTACTACTTTTTCTTTCTTAGTTTCTTTTACTTCCTTGGTTTCCTTAGGTTTTTTTGTTTCAGTTACTTTAGTTTCTTCTTCAGCTTTTGTTTCTTCATCAGATTTTATTTCTTCTGATTTATCCACAATATTATTAGGTTTCTCCATATTATCATTTTCTTCAGATTCATTTTGTTTAGTTTTGTCATCATGATCACTAATTTGGGGTAAAACTGTATTATCATTTGTTTCACTATCTGGTGATTTAATTATCATTGTTTCACCATCAAATGTAGCAATTTTATCCCATGGAGGATAATATATATCTGATGAAGAATATTGATCTTGTTTTAAAATTCCATGAATAATTAAAGCCATTTTAGCAGCATTTTGTTCACCTTCTTTTTTACTAGAACCAATACCAAAACTAATACATCTATTTTCAAGAGGTGTTGATTCATTAGAATCTTGTTTTTCAACACCCATAATATATTTTCTTTTATGTGGAGGACCTTCAAAATGAATTGTTACATATTCAGGAAATTTCCATTTATTTTGATGATGAACTCTTAATAATTGATCTTTGTAATTATTATCACAATATAGTTTTTCTGAATAATCAATTAGTGTTTCTAGTAAATTTACAATTAAAAACATACATGGTTCAAAACCATTTGATAAAAATAAAGCACCAATAAAAGATTCAAATACATCTTCATGAATTTTTTCAAGACTACGACCATTCATAGACTCAATTTGTTTGCTAATAATAAAATATTTACTTAGACCTATTTCTTTTGACATTATTGATAAATTTTTTTTGTCTTCAATTTTTGTTTGAAGTCTTGTCATAAATCCTTCATCTTGTCTGGGATATCTATGAAACAAATACATTGATACAATAACCTTAAGCACACGATCACCAAAATATTCTAGTCTTTCATAAGATTTTTCAAACAAATCAAGTAATTCAGGAGGATTACCTAATTCATCTTTAGCAGCATCTAAAATATGTTGAGGATAAATATCTTTCTTACAATATGATTTATGTGTAAATGCTTGTTGAAAATACTCAATATGATTTATCTTATCAAGTTTTACATTATATGTATTTAGTATTTGAATAATATCACTTTCATTGACTAAGATATTATTTAAATTATAGGGAATCTGAATAATTTCATCTTCACCATCAGGATTTTTAATAATAAATCCTTCATTAATATAATTTGTTTTAATCATTAAATAAATATTGTTTATATTCCTATAAATCAAACTTCAATTTTTTTTTATTGTTACATACATAAAAAATTAAATATAAGAGTGGTTATTCTGATGTGCTGTTATAATGTCACATACATTTGTATCAAGTTTTTCTAATAATTTAATATCATAAATTGGTTGTGAATAAATTTCATTTAATATTTTGGCGATTTTAACAGTTGATAAATTTGGTTTGATATTATTTTTATCAACATTAGGACAGCCCCCAATATTACCTAAAGAAGTATCAATAGATACCAAATCTTCGTGATACTTTCTAATAATTTCTGGAATATTGATATCATTATCATCAGAATGAATATGTAATGATAATTTCCCAGTTGATTTATATTGTTGAATATAATTATCTATCTGAACAATATTATAATGACCAATTGTATCAGATAATACAATTTCTTCTACATTTGGATGTTCACTATATTTTTTCATAATTGTATCAAGATTTTTAATATGATTTGAATTTAACGACCCTTCAAATGGACATCCAAAACAACATGAAATATATAATCTGGCTTTTACTTTATGTTCTAAAATAGTATCAATATCTGCTAAATTTTTTTCTAAAGTCATTTTTGTATTTTTCATAATAAAACTATCAGAACATGCTGTAATTAATGAATACCTGGTAACTTTTTGATGATTAATCCAATTTTTAGCTTCAATAAATTTAGTATAATTTGGTACCATTAAACATAATGTTGTATCTGATAAAACACCTGGTTTATACCGATATGATTCAAATTGACTCATAAAATCACACTTACAAGTCGAATTAATACGTTCACATGGATCAACAAAATTAATTGATTTTAAAACATCTTGTGAATTTTTCATTTCTTGAATTTTTTGTGAAACATTTGATCCAATTTCAATATGTTTAAGACCGGCTTGTGACATCATACTTAACATATTTAGTTTTGTTCCAACTGTAAATATTGGTCCTGGTGTTTGTGATACTAAATTTTGTATACCATCACGTAATGTAACATCAAATAGTTTTACAAATTTAGTTGGTCCAGAACTATTTGATGCTAAATGTTGCATACCATCACGTACAGATCCATCGAGTAATTTAACAATTTTTCTTGGAATAGTGTTCATTATAGTAATAT
>JACCDH010882023.1_pt1 | contig 21021 bp, 17 predicted proteins | sample 7442481 | NCBI WGS metagenome assembly JACCDH01 (sample SAMN15323433, study PRJNA562643) | freshwater metagenome | isolation source: river surface water | place: USA:Blue River Watershed | collected 2017-08-15 | reverse complement strand
GTGGCGCCATGAAACTGATGGAGCTGCTGCATCACAAGGGGATCAACGACTGTCATTTTTACAGCGTACGCGGGAACCCGATCGGCCGCGCATCGCTGGCAGGCAATCTGCCAGAGATTCCCAAGACCGAGATCCTGCACGCCACCGTGTCTGCCGACCAGGCCGACTACATCTACCGGATGCTGTACGAAGAAGCGAACATGGACGAACAGGGCAAGGGCGTGATCTACGTGAACCGCCTGATCCGCTCTGCTCCCATCTCGCTGCCGGAAGAGTCGCACGTCGGCACCTGAGGCTAAAGACACGAGACCCCATACAACAGCCACTCAATACAGGAGAACTTCATGAGTGATGTCATCAAAAATATGATTGCAAAAAACAAGCGCGCGATTTTTGACGTCGAGGCGATTGTTCAGTTCAATGTCGGCCAGATCCAGGTGGCGCGAAGCACCATCGAAGAAAACATCACCGACGCCCAGCAGAGCTATCTGATCAACGCCGCCGGTAACCGCGAGCTGATCATGCGCACCACGGACGATGTGTTCCGCAATCGTCTGATGATGATCGAGCAGCTGACGCCGACCAACGCCGATCAGGAAGCATTCCAGCTGTCGATGGCCAACCGTGTGAAGGTCGAATACCTCGACCATCGCACCAAGATCAATCGCAAGATGGCCTCCATCGCGCTGAAGATGGCCGAAGCCATCCGTGCGCTGGGTGAAGTCAGCTAGACCTTCTACGAGCTGAACGAAGAGATGGTCAACTACATCGACGAAGTCGCCGACACCAACGGTCAGTGGCTCGACGGCGAGCTCAAGCAGCAAATGGAATCGGCGTCGCACCATGGCAACGAGACCCGCGTGATGGAGATCGAGGAAGTGGTTCGCACCATCCGCTCTAGCTCGACCGAGACCCGCAAGATGATCGACGACACCTTCCGCGATGCGGGCGAGCTGAAAGAAAAGCTCAACAACATCCAGGACGCCGGTAACGAGATGCGTGATCAGGTGATCTCGCTGCGCGAAAAGATCGACGCGAACCAGAAGCGCGTGTCGGAACATATCGCCGGCTGATGACGACCTCCGCTGGCCGCCTTGCGCGGCCGGCGCGTCGCGGAGCCGCCCTGCGCAGGCTCCGGAAGAATCAGAAAGCTCAGGCTGGCGATGCCAGCCTTTGCCGTTTATTGAACCACCCCGGCAGCACCCTGCTACAGACCGCAAGACATCAACATGCAATCACTCCAGCGCCGCCTCATGGAGATCCTCGACGGATCCGCCCACGACCATGCCAGCAAACTCGTCGAATGGCTGATCACCTTCGTCGTGCTCACCAACTGCGCCGCCGTCATCCTTGACTCAGTCCCTGAGATCCATGCGGAGTACAAAGACATATTCCATGAATTCGAGTTCTGGAGCGTGATGTTCTTCACCGCTGAATATCTGCTGCGCTCGTGGTCGTATGGCGCGCGCTACACCCCCGAACAAGGCGGCGCCTGGAAAGGCCGCAAGGAATACATGTTCAGCTTTTTCGGCCTGATCGACTTTTTTGCGACGGCGCCGCACTATCTGCATGCGTTCTTCCCGTATCTGGATTTGCGCGTGCTGCGCGTGCTGAGGCTGCTGCGTATCCTGAAACTGTCCAAGTACAACAGCGCGCTGCAGGACTTGTTCCATGCAGTGATGTCGGAAAAAAAGGCCTTTACCTCTGCCCTCTTCCTGCTGCTGATCGCGACTATTGTGTCGGCGTCGCTGATGTACTTCGCCGAGGGCCACAACCAGCCAGAGCATTTCGGCTCGATTCCGGCCTGCATCTACTGGGCGATCATCACGATCACGTCCGGCTACGGCAATGTGGAAGAGCTGACACCGGTCGGCGACATCATCGCACTGATGACCGGGTTCTTAGGCGTCTGTATGGCCGCGATCATGACGGGTATCGTCGCCTCGGCCTTCTCGAACCAGATGTCCCGCAAACGCGCCGCGTTTGGCCAGCAATTGCGCGAGGCACTGGCGGACGGCGTGATCACCGACGCCGAATCCGAAGTGCTGGAGCGCCTGAAGCGCCAGTATCGTCTGAGCGACGACACTGTCAAAAGCATGATGGAAGAGGCGCGGAAAGAGCTGGCGAAAGGCTCTTGATCGGTCCGGGGCGTGCCCGCCCCCGGTCGACCCATTCTTCTCCGGCCTTGCGTTATCGGGCCGGTCACCGTTGACATGATGGCGCGGGACTCCCCTGCGCCTGCAAGTTCCGCCCCCGTCGCTCCCGCCAGCCTCGCCGACGCAAGCAGCCCGACTGTCTGGCACTTGCTTCAGGATCAAGAATTGTCAAGCACTGCTTTACGTTTTATTGCCTTAAGATTTACAATTAGGGGGTGCAAGGAGGACAATTAATCATGGAATCCCGTCAATTGGCCAAGGTCGGCCGCCTGATCATGGCCAATCCCTCAAATGTGGCGATCCGCTTTGCGCAGGCCGAAGGCATCAGCCGGCAAGCGGCAAGCGCGCGCCTCGCTGCACTAAAAAAAGCCGGCGTGATCGATGTTCAGGGTGCGGGGCGCGGAGTTCGATATGCCATTCTGGAAATCGCTCATGACGTCCGGACTTATACGGTCAAGGGCCTGTCGGAAGACCGGGTCTGGCGCGAGCAATGCGCGCCGCTGATCAAAGATTTACCCGACAACGTGCGCGGCATCTGGCATCACGGAATCACCGAAATGGTGAATAACGCTATCGACCATTCAGGCTCCGACATCGTCGAGGTTGGCATGACCAGAAACGCCTTGTTGACCCGGGCCTGGGTGGCGGATCACGGCGAAGGAATTTTCCTGAAAATTCAACGCGCACTGGATCTGTATGATGCGCGTGAATCGATCCTGGAACTGGCCAAAGGAAAATTCACGACCGATCCGGTTAACCATTCGGGCGAAGGCATTTTCTTCTCCTCGAAAATGTTTGATCGCTTCACCATTCGTTCGGGCACACTTTTTTTCTCGCACGACGGCAATCAGCCTGACATGCTCTCTGAAGAAAACGATCTGGGAACGGGCACCCTCGTGACGATGGAACTGGAAAACGACTGCGAGCGCACCACCAAGGAAATCTTTGACCGCTTTGCACTGCCCGAAGAATATTCATTCGCAAAAACGCTGGTGCCCGTGAGACTCGCCCAGTATGAAGGCGAAAAACTGGTATCGCGTTCTCAGGCAAAACGGCTGACCCGGCGCTTCGAACGATTTCAGACCGTGATTCTGGATTTTTCCGGCGTCGAGGAGATCGGTCAGGCATTCGCTGATGAAGTATTCAGGGTGTTCAAGTCAGCCCACCCGCAGATCACGATGACGCCCATCAAAATGTCCGACGCTGTTCGCTCAATGATTGAACGAGCAGAGCTCAAGCTGCAGGAGAAATAGACTACTGAGATCTTCCCAGGTGTGCGTCCGGAGCCTCAGCACCTTCGCTGGCCTCCGGCACCACCGCCCGGCTGGCGATCTTGCCGATGGTGAGCCCCTGCACAAGGATGGACGCGACCACGATGCCGTAGGTGAGCGCCAGTACGATATCCCGCTCCGGCCCCTGCGGCAGCGACAGCGCCAGCGCCACAGAGATGCCGCCCCGCAGCCCGCCCCAGGTCAGCACCACGCCTGCGCCGCGCGGAAGATTGAAATAGCCGGGCGCGGCCATCACCGGCACCCATACCGTGAGCGCGCGCGCCACAAGGGTCAGCAACACCATCACGACGGCGGCGATCATCAGATTGAGCGAGAAAGCGATCAACAGCACTTCCATGCCGATCAGCACGAACAGGACGGCATTCAGGATATCGTCGATCATCTCCCAGAACATATCGACGTATTGGCGCGTGGTGTGCGACATCGCATACTCTCGGCCGTGATTGCCCACCACCAGACCGGCAACGACCATCGCCAGCGGTCCGGACACATGCAGTTTGCTGGCGAGCATATAGCCGCCCATCACCGAGGCCAGCGTCAGCATCACTTCGACCTGATAATTGTCGATGCTGGCCAGCAGACGGAACGTGATGTAACCCAGCAGCAGCCCGTACAGCAGGCCGCCGCCCGCCTCGTGCATCAGCATGCCCAGGCCTTCGTCAAAGCTGGGCAGCTTGCCCATCATCAGCATGCCCATCAGGATCGAAAAGATCACCACGCCCACGCCGTCGTTGAACAAGGATTCGCCAGCGATAACCAGTTCGAGATTCTTGGGGATGCCCGCCGATTTGAGGATGCCCATTACCGCGATCGGGTCGGTGGGCGAGATCAGCGCGCCAAACAGCAGGCAATAGATCAGGGGCAGCTGTATGCCCAGCAAGGGCAGCACGGTCCACGCCGCGAAACCCACAATAAAGGTCGACAGCAGTGTCGAGAAAAACGCCAGCCCCAGCACCTGCCAGCGGTAGGCTTTCAGCTCGGAGAGATCAATGTGCAGCGCGCCGGCGAACAGCAGCAGCGAGAGCATGCCCTGCATCAGCACATTGGAAAAATCGATGGCCTTGAGCATCGCTTCCATCTGCAGATGCAGGCCGAAATCCACGCCCATCAGATCCAGGCCGACCAGCAGCAGAGACAGGCCTAACGACGTGGCCATCACGCCTATCGTGATAGGCAGGCCGATGAAACGAAAATTGATGTAGGCAAGAAGCGCGGTCAGGACCAGACAGGTCGCGGTGATTTCAAGCATGGCAGCGGTATGTTGTAATTTTTGTAAAGGTATGCGCTGACTCCACGCATACCGTAAGCATAACCGCTTAGGTGTTTCTCACCGGAAATACTTTGCTGCAGCACCCTCAGTGAAGCAGCGAGATCTGGATTACATACGCGAGCGCGCCCGACAAGTAACCGATCATCGCCAGCCAGCTGATCTTTTTCAGGTACCAGACAAAATCAATGCGCTCCAGTCCCATCGCGGCGACACCAGCTGCCGAGCCAATGACGAGGATGGAGCCGCCGGTACCTGCACAGTAGGCCAGGAATTCCCAGAGAAAGCTGTCCGTCGGATACTGGCCCAGGTCATACATGCCCATCGCTGCTGCCACCAGCGGCACATTGTCGACGATTGCACTGACCATGCCGATCAGCAGAACGATCAGGTCCTCACGGCCGACGGTGTCATTCAGCCATCCGGCGAGTGCCGGCAATATGCCGGAGTGCTCCAGCGTGGCGACCGCCAGCAGGATGCCGATGAAAAAAACAATCGATGCCATGTCGATCCGGTTGAGCGCGCTGGTGAGGTTCAGGTGCTCGCGCTCTTCCTCGGTCTTGGCACCGTGGAGGATATCGCCGACCAGCCACAGCAATCCCAGTCCGAGCAGCACACCGAGGAAGGGCGGCAAATGGGTGATGGTCTTGAACGCCGGGACGGCGATCAGCACGCCCAGACCAAGGAAAAACATGATGTTGCGCTCCCGGGCAGACGTCGCTCCGCCTGCGTCCACCGCGGAGCCGTTCGCCGGTTCGGTCACCACCTGCCCGCGCACCATGTAGCTGATCACTGCCAGCGGCACCAGCAGGCTGATGAGCGAAGGAATGAACACCGCCGTCATGATCTTCGACGCCGTGATCTGCCCGCCTATCCAGAGCATGGTGGTCGTCACATCACCGATCGGCGACCAGGCGCCGCCGGCATTGGCCGCAATGATGATCATGCCCGCAAACATGAGTCGCTGATCGCGGGAATCAATCAACTTCTTGACAAGGGAGACCATGACGATCGTCGTGGTCAGGTTATCCAGGACCGCACTGAGGAAAAAAGTCACGGTACCGACCAGCCACATTAGCGGCGCCACGCGATTGGTGCGGATGCGTTCGGTCACAACTTCGAAACCATTGTGCGCATCGATCACCTCGACAATGGTCATCGCACCCATCAGAAAGAACACTATCTGCGCGGTGCCGACCAGCGTCTCGGACAGATGCTCGTTCACATGCCCGCCAGCGGCCATCAGCGAATAAATACTCCACAACAGACCCGCACCCAGCAGCGCCGACGCGGATTTATTGATGCGTATCGGATGCTCCAGCGCGATGGCGGCATAGGCGATAACAAAAACGATGATCAGCGCGGTGTTCATTGCATTCCCTCGGATGGATGAGTGGCCGGGGCGCCGCAGAGCGAGCGGCACTTTGTTATGAATTCTGTTACTCGGGCAACTAAAAAGACGCCGAAGTGTAAATCAGGCAAGAAGACCGGGCAAGACAGGGCGTGGCGCACGTTGCGAAAGCGCCCGCGGTCAGCTTGCTGATCGGATTGCGGGTCAGCGGATCGCTCGCCTCCCGTATCAGGCCGCCAGCTGACGCGAATCGTGCAGCTGCGCCACCCTGCCCTCCGCATCCACCCGGTAGCAGCGCAGGTCCAGATTGAAGACCTCCGGCTTGACGATGGACTTGCCCATCAACATGCGCGCGCATTCCTGTATGCCTTCCGGCACCGAAGGATGCGGGAAGATCAGTTCTGCCAGCTTGTGCACCCCCTCGCCGAGCGCGATCATCAGCGCGATCGCCTGACTGGTGCTGGACGCATGATTGCCCATCACCCGCATGCCGAGGATCTTCATATCCTCATCATCAGTGACGAGGATCTTGAAGAAGCCCGAGGTCTTGCCCATCGCAATCGCGCGGTTGATGTAGCGATAGTTCATCACCGCCACCCGGTAGGGAATTTTTTTCTTGCGCGCCTGTGTTTCATTGAGCCCCACGGCCGCCACTTCGGGGTTCAGGAACATGATGGTCGAGATGTTCTCGTAGATCAGCTCATGGGCGGGATTGCCGAAGATGCGCTCGACCGCATAGCGCCCCTCCAGCTCGCCGACATTGACCAGAGAGATATCCGCGGTGAAGTCGCCGACCGCATAAATCGTCGGCGCGGTAGTCTGCGTGTCGTCATCAATGCAGTAGCCGCGCTCGTTCAGCTTTACGCCCGCGTTCTCCAGACCGAGATTCTCGGTATTGGCCACCCGGCCGACCGACACCAGTGCATGATCGACGGTATGCGTCTCGCGCCGCCCGTCCTTGTAATTCAGCACATACTCGACCCGGCCATCGACAATCTTCATTGATTCCAGCGATGAGCCACGGTGGATGACCACGCCGTTTTTCTCCAGGTTGGCCGCCAGCGCATGGGAGATATCCTCATCCTCGAAAGGCAGGATGCGCTCCTCCTTGTCGATCAGATGTACCTTGGTGCGGCCATAGTTGGAGAAAATGGTCGCAAATTCGCAGCCGATCACACCTGCGCCGAGGATCACGATGCTCTTCGGGAAATCCGTCAACGAGGCAATGCCGTCGCTGGTGAGAATGATTTTCTCGTCGATCGGAATATCCGGCAGATAGCGAGGCCGGCTGCCGATCGCCAGCACGATGTGCTCCGCGCGTATCACTTCCGTGCCGCCCTCATTCAGCGCGATCTCGATCTCATGCGCGTTAAGCAGTTTGCCATGGCCCTGCAGCTCTTCGAGCTGGCCGGTGCGCCGGAAATGGTTGACCTGCTCACGCAACTGACCGTGCTTGCTGCCCACCGCACGGTGCATCTCATGGATGACCGCCGAGAAACTCAATTCGCAATCGTGAACGGTGTAACCATAGCCGGTATGCCGGGTCTGCTTGTAAAGCTCCGACATCTCCCACAGCGTCTTGGAAGACAGCGCGCCATTGAAAATTCCCGCGCCGCCCAGCTTGCCACGCTCAATCAGCGCGACCCGCTTGCCGAAATCCAGTCCGCGCATCGCGGCAGCAAATCCGGACGGCCCGCCACCAATGACTGCCAGATCAAAGGTTTTCATGCTTTCCCCCTCAAGTCGTCATGAGACCAGCCCGATGCTGATGCAGATTGTGGTTCAGTGTGACGGACGCCCGCGATCGATCTGCTCCCAGATGCTTCTATCGAGATCGGTCGCATGCCCGGGTCGTTGCAGCTGCCGGCTGATGTAGTCATTGTCGGCAACGGCGGCCAGCTCTCGCAGCCGCGAGACCAGCATCCGGTACTGCGCCAGCGCGAATTCCGGGTTGCTGGCCGCCAGCGACAAGGCCTCATATTCGCCGCGCGGCGTTTCTGTCGTGTCGTCACCTGACTCGATCTGCGCGATCAGCTCCTGAATCTCGGCATGCGTCAGGTGATGCTGCTTTGCGTGTGCAATGAATTCTTCGCGCGCCTGATCGGTGAAGTCCACCGCGCGCGCCATCGCCAGCAGCTCGTTCTTGATGCGTTCCCGATTCAGGCGCAGCTGATCGGTGAAGCCCGAGGCCATGATAGCGGCCGGTATCGCAAATATACCGATGCCCACCAAGGCGAGTATCACGGTGATCAGCCGCCCGCCGGGCGTGACGGGCGAAATATCGCCATAACCGACCGAGGCTAGCGTGATCACCGCCCAGTAGATCGATTGCGGAATGTTCTCGAACTTGTCCGGCTGCGCATCGCGCTCCAGCAGATAGCCGAACGCGGCCATCATGAACACGAGCAGCGCAATCATGAACATCGCGGCCATCAGCACCGGGATTTCCTTGCGGATCACCGCGAACATGGTGTCGCTGGCGCTGGAATAACGACCGAGCTTCAACAGTCGCACCATACGGATGATCCGCAGGAAGCGCAGATCCAGCGTGCCGCCGAACACCAGCTCCAGCATGAACGGCAGTATCGCTAACAGATCCAGCAGGCCCGAGGGTGACTTGAAGAAGCGCCAGCGCTCCATCAGCGAGCCGCGCTCGGGATGCTCCTCCGGGTACGCGTACAGGCGCAACGCGTATTCAACCGCGAACACGCCGAAGGACAGGACATCCAGTATCGCGAAATGATGCGCGAAATGGACATTGATGCTCTCCACCGATTCCAGCACGATAGAGAGCACGGACGCCACGATCCAGAAGATCAGGAACAGTTCGATGGCCTGATTCAGCCGGCCGCCATACTCGCTGGGGAACAGCAGCGCATGCACTTTCTGGCGCAAGCTGCGCCCGCGATTGAGCTGCACGAACTCCCGCCCGCCCTCGATGAAGACCTGTGTGATCTTCAGTATCCGCAGCATCCTCAGCACCCGCAGTACACGGGTATCGAGCGCCAGCAGCAGGCCGACAAAGAACGGCAGGATCGCCAGCAGATCGATCACGCCCAGCCAGCTGGTCATGTAGGCCAGTCTGGGCGAGCGATCGGCGGCAAACTCCGGATCCTCGGGCGCCAGATAAAGACGCAGCAGATATTCCAGCGTGAAGATCGACACCGAGAACACATCGAATGCATGGAAAGCATCACGATGCTCGGCATAGATGGCCGGCGCCGATTCGAGCAGCAGCGCGAACAGGTTCAGCAGGATCAGGATCAGGATGAAACGGTTGATCGATGCGCGCGCACCCGTCTCGGACTGCTCATCGAGCAGCATTTCATACAGCCGGCGGCGCAGGCTGGTCACCGGCGGCTGCCTTGTAGGTTCTGCGTACATGTGAAGGGCGTCGGAATGGTCACCGACAAAAAATATTATCGAAATATTCAGCAGTGCTCGCTGAACGTAAATAATCCGCAACGAGTGTAGCCGCCCGAAATCGGGATTGGCAATCATCCAGCGCGGCTTAATCAGTCATTAAAATGTCAAAATAAAAATAAACACTCCCGTTAACGGATTGGATCACGCATTCGATCACCTGTTTCTGACGCATCAGCTGTGCAGCGAACTCACTGTCGGTAAAAAACACCCGGTGCTTGCGGTGAACTCGACGATATAATATTGCCGGTTCGCTATCCGATCTGGTCGGCAGCTCGTCACTGCAGCATCAAATGAACAATGGCCACGCATCGATTTTGATTAGACTCACAATAATGACCCGACGCCGGTAAAACCGGCCTACTATTGCCATTCATGAAATCCCTGCAGACCCGCGTATACGAACTCCTCGAGGGTTCGGTACACAACAAAGCCGCCCGCTATTGCGAAATATTTATTGCGTCGGTCGTAGTACTGAACGTGCTCGCGATCATCCTCGAATCCGTGCATGAACTGCACGAGGCTTATGCGACGTATTTTCATATTTTTGATGTCGCCAGCGTGATGGTTTTCACGGCGGAATATATCTTGCGCGTGTGGTCGTATGGCGTGAAATACAAGGCCGAACAGGGCGGCGCCTGGCGCGGACGCAAGGAATATATTTTCAGCTTCTACGGCTTCATTGATTTTTTCGGCACCCTGCCCTTCTATCTGCAGCTGCTGTTCCCGGGCCTTGATCTGCGCTTCCTGCGACTGTTCAGGCTGATGCGTATCTTCAAGCTCTCACGCTACAACAGCGCGCTGACCGACCTGATCGAGGCCGTGCGTTCCGAGCGCGACTCGTTCACCTCGGCGCTGTTCCTGCTGCTGATCTCGTGCCTGCTTTGCTCGTCACTAATCTACATCGCCGAAGGCCACCTTCAGCCCGAAGTGTTTCCGTCGATTCCCGCCACCATGAAGTGGTACCTGCTGACCATCATCTCCGGCTGGGGTAACGTCGATCCTTTGTCGGTGTTCGGGGTGGTGCTGGTGGTGATGACGCAGGTACTCGCGATCGCGCTGGCCGCGATTCTGACCGGTGTGGTGGCAACGGCCTACACCACGCAGGTCGAGCGCCGCGAAGTGCTGTACGAGACACAGATCCGCGAGGCGCTGGCTGATGGCGTCGTGACCGAGGAAGAGCAGATGCAACTGGAGTTGATGAAAAAGCAGTTTGGCATGAGCGACGAACAGGTCGAGGCCATCGCCCGTCAGGTTCGCGAAGAAAAAATGCATCAGGAGCAGCAGGAACAGCGTCGTTTCGCCGCCTGAGCAGCACCGGACGGCACCGACAGGTACGACGTGAAAAAACGCTGACAAACCAGCCGGCAACGAAAGTCCGGCACCCAGGGGGAACCACATGATTGAATTTTTCCAGCAACTCAACTGGATGGTCGTCGGACAGATCATCCTGATCGACATTCTGCTGGGCGGAGACAACGCGATCGTGATCGCGCTGGCCTGCCGCCACCTGCCCGAAAACCTTCGCATGAAAGGCATCGTCGGCGGCGCGGTCGGCGCGATCGTTGCCCGCGTGGTGCTGATCGCGTTTGCCGTCACGCTGCTGACCCTGCCTTACCTGAAACTCATCGGCGGCGTGCTGCTGCTGTGGATAGGCGTGAAGCTGCTGGTGGGCGAAGATGACGGCGACGAAGAGATCGACGGCGGCGACCGCCTGATGACCGCGATCAAGACGGTCGTCATTGCCGATCTGGTGATGAGCATTGATAACGTGATCGCCGTTGCCGCCGCCGCCGAGCAGGCCCATGCCGACCACAAGATGGTGCTGGTGGCGTTCGGCATCATGGTCAGTATTCCCATCGTTATCTGGGGCAGCTCGGTGATCCTGAAGATCATGCATCGCGTGCCCTCCGTGGTCACCCTGGGCGCCGCACTGCTCGGCTATCTGGGCGGCGCGATGATCTCGAAAGACATTGCGATTCACGCCGAAGCCGAGCGCCTGCTGCCCATGGACCTGCTGAGCCTGCATGACATGGGCGTGCACCTGAGCCTGACCGGCACCATGGGCGCGATCCTCGTGGTCGTGGCCGGCTGGTGGCTGCAGCGCCGCGCCGGCAGCAAGATCGGCGACGAGCCGACCGTCGCCGCCGACTGATCCGGGGGCGAGTTCATGGCTTTGGCTTCCGAGGCGCACGTTCCCCGCCAGCTGACCGGCTGGCGTCTCACCTGGTATACGGTCATCTTCGAGGCTGACACGGCCGCAGGCAAGCGCTTTGACCTGCTGCTGGTCTGGGCCATCGTGATCAGCCTGCTGGTCATCATGCTCGACAGCGTGCAGTCGATTCACGAGGCGCACAAAGACTGGCTGGGCGCGATCGAATGGTTCTTTACGATCCTGTTCACGATGGAGTATCTGGCGCGGATTGCCTGCAGCCCGAATCCCTGGCGCTACATGAAAAGCTTCCTGGGCGTGATCGACCTGCTGTCGATCCTGCCCAGCTTCATCGCCCTGTTCATCCCCGAGGCCTATGTGCTGCTGGATGTGCGCATCCTGCGGCTGCTGCGTATCTTCCGCATCATGAAGATGTCCGGCTATGTGGATGAGTACCAGTGGTTGCTGATGGCCGTCGCCGACAGTCGCCGCAAGATCGGTGTCTTCCTGTCGATCATTATCACGATCGTGGTCATTCTCGGCACCTTGCTGTATGTGGTTGAGGGCGCAGAGAACGGCTTCACCAGCGTGCCGACCTCGATCTACTGGGCGATCTCGACGCTGACTACGGTCGGCTTCGGCGATATCACGCCAAAAACGGATATCGGGCGTTTCATTGCGTCGGTGATGATGATGTTCGGCTGGGGCATCCTGGCGGTGCCTACGGGGATCGTTTCGGCCGAAATGATCGCGCAGCGCGCAGTGAAAAAAACACTGACCGAATCCACCACGCGTACCTGCCACAGCTGCATGACCGAGGGCCACAGCGCCGAGGCGAGCTTCTGCCTGCACTGCGGCGCGCAGTTGACCGAATATTTCGGCGAGGCGCCGAAGCTCACGCCGAGGATCGCCTTTGCCGCCGCGATGATCTACATGGTCAATGCCGACGGCAAGATCGAGCCGCACGAGATCAGCCGGCTGGTGACGGCGGTTAGGAATGACCGCGAGCTGCTTGAACTCGCGACCCGCTACACGAAGTTTGAGGATGCCGAGACCTTCCTGGTGAGCGCCAAGGAGATCCTCGACATGGAGCAGCGCCTGTCGGTGCTGGTGAATCTCTATGATGCGATTCTTGCCAACGGTGATCCGCTGCCGCAAGAGATCTCACTATTCGAAAAATTCATGCACGCCTTCGGCTATGAAGAAACCGAGTTCGAGCCCTATTTCCAGTCGATCGCGGTGAAGAATAACCGCGCCTTGTTCGGGCACTGAGCGGCGCACCGTACGCGGACCGATCCGGCCGCGTACGCTCCCGCCACCGCTAGCCGCGCTCGCCGCTGAACACGTAGCGGTTCAGGCTGAAAAAATACTCTCCCTGCTCACCCATGCGCTTCGCATCGTCGCGCCAGCCGGCAATGTCCGCCGCTGACAGGCCATTGCGCCCGGACGCGAAATTGCCGATCAGGGTCATCATGCCCACGCTGTAGGTGGCCGGATCATAGGCAAGATTCAGCAAGGGCACGACCGTCACCTGCACCTTCCTGAAACCGGCCGCTTCCATGCGGCGCTTCAATGTGCGCGGCAATTGCGGATGCGGTATGTGCTCATTCCAGGTTTCCAGCACGCGTCGCATGCGCGCATCATCGCTGCTGGCCCAGACGGCCGATTCCCAGTCGGTATCGACCAGCAGCGCACGGCCGCCCGGACGTATCACGCGCGCCAGCTCTCTGAGCGCGCCGTCGATGTCCTCGACATATTCATAGACTTGCGACGCCAGCGCGACATCGATGCTGGCGTCTGCCATAGTCAACGCTGTCACATCGCAGCGATCGAAGCGCACCTGCGGCAGGTTCGCGCAGCGACGCGCGGCAAGCGTCAGCATCGGCTGCGCGATGTCGATGCCCAGCACCGAGCCCGACGGCCCGACAGCGCGCGCCAGCCCTTCGGTGGTCAGCCCCGGCCCGCAACCGATATCGAGCGCGCGCTCACCGGCACGCGGCGCAAGCAGCGACATCACGCGTTCGCGCTGTTCGATGACGTCGGGGGTCAGATAGACCGCTTCGAGCTGCTGCGAGGCTTCTTCATCGAATTGTTGTTCTGCGCTGGGGGCGGTGCTCATGTTTTCTCCCGGAGCTTTATTCGTAATGAGACCACATTCGAAGAATCTTTACGGCTTTGTGTTTTTTTATTATTTCATAAACCATTCGGTGCTGAATATTAATGCGTCTTGAATACGCACCAGACAAATCAACGATCAAGGCTTCGTGCCGGAGCTTTTCGGTCTATGTACAGTAAGCCCTTGAGGAGGGTCGTTAGTGCAACTCCCCCTCCCGATACCGATCCACAATAAACCACGCCCCCGCCATGCCCGCACAGGCGCCAAACATCACATAAAACGCCGGCGCCAGCGGCGTGCCCGTCTCGCGGATCAGCCAGGTGACGATCAGCTGCGCGAAGCCGCCGAACAGCATCACCGCAAAGTTATAGGCCAGTGCCAGCCCGGTCGAGCGCATGTGCACGGGGAACTGCTCGGCCAGCGCGGTCGACACGGGCCCGAAGGACATGGCTACCGTACTGCACAACACCACCTGCATCACGGCCAGCCGCGCCAGTGAAGGCTCCGAGAGCAGCCAGACCAGCAGCGGATAAGGCAGGATCAGGTAGCACAGCATCGCCGACATCAGCACCGGGCGGCGACCGATGCGGTCGCTGAGCATGCCGAACACCGGCGTGATCAGCGTCAGACAGATCAGGCCCGCCACTTGCGCGATGAAGGCCTCGCCCAGCGGTATCTGCAACTGGGTCTTTGCATAGGTGGGCATGTAAATCAGCACTACGTAATACATGATGGTGCCAGCCACCACCAGCCCGAAACAGGCCATCACACTTTGTGTGTGCTCACGCCACAGCTGCCGCAGACCCACGCGCTCGACCTGCTGCGCGCTGGCCTCGATGAAGGCTTCAGTTTCGTTCAGATGACGCCGTATGTAGAGCCCGACCGGCCCGATCAGCAGACCGAAGATGAACGGCAGGCGCCAGCCCCAGCCATCGACCTGCTCGGGCGTCAGTCCCTGCGTGATCAGCATGCCGGCGCCCGCGCCGGCCAGCGCGGCCATGCTCTGTCCGACCATCTGCAACGATCCATAGAAGCCGCGCTTGCCTGCCGGCGCGCTCTCGACCAGAAAAGAAGTCGCGCTGGCGAACTCGCCGCCGGTGGCCACGCCCTGCAGCAAACGCGCGATGACGATCAGCGCCGGCGCCGCCGCACCGATGGCGGCGTGGGTGGGCGCAAACGCGATCATCGCAATGGATATCGTCATCAGCAGAATGATCAGCTGCAGTGCTGCCTTGCGGCCGCGACGGTCGGCATACATGCCGATCAGGATGCCACCAACCGGGCGCATGAAAAATCCCACGCCGAACGTGGCCATCGCCAGCAGCAGCGACGCATACTCGCTGTCGGCCGGGAAAAACAAGCGCGAGATGATCACGGTCAGGAAACCGTAGACGACAAAGTCGTACCACTCCAGCGCATTGCCGATCACGGCGGCGACGATCTGCCGCAAAGGGACGGGATTGGGCACGGGGCTCGTCTGCATCGGGCGCTTTCCGGAAATGAGGACAGGCAGCGATGGTAACCGAGTTGAGCAGAGGCGCCACGAAGCCGGCGCCAGCGATCGGCTACACTGGCAGCATCCACATCCCCTGAGGGAGACTTGTATGCCATTGCTGATTGCCGGACTCGTGCTGTTCCTCGCCGCTCACTCGACGCGCATCTTCGCCGAGGGCTGGCGCACCTCGATGCTGGAACGCATCGGCGAGAAGCCCTGGAAAGGACTGGTGACGGTGCTGTCGATAGCGGGCTTCGTGCTGATCGTGATCGGCTATGGGCAGACGAGGCTCGCGCCTGTGCCGCTCTGGGAGCCGCCGTTCTGGACGCGCCATCTGTCGCTGCTGCTGAACCTGCTGGCATTTATTCTGCTCACCGCCGCCTATGTGCCACGCAATGCGATCAAGGCGCGCATCGGTCATCCTATGGTGGCCGGGGTAAAACTCTGGGCACTCGCGCACCTGATCGCGAATGGCAATCTTGCCGACCTGCTGCTGTTCGGCAGCTTCCTGATCTGGGCCGTGCTGGATTTCCGCACATCGCGTCGCCGTGATCGCGAGAACGAAGTCAGCTACCCGCCGGGCAATCTGCTGGGCAGCTTCGGCACGCTGGCCATTGGCGTCGTTGTCTGGTTCGCGTTTGCGAAATGGCTGCATGCGCAGTGGATCGGCGTGAGCCCGCTGGGCATGTGAGCCCGGGCGCCCTGCTTAACTGCAGAGCGCGCGTATGTCTTCCGGTATCGGCAGCGCGCGTATGCCGCCGCCTTCTTTCGCTGCAGCGAAGATGCGTACCTCATTGCAGCGCATGATCTCTTCCTCGCCGCGCATCACGCGATAGCTCTGCACGAAGCTCTTGCTGCGCCACTCGGTGATGCTGACATGAATCTGCAGCTCATCGCCATAGCTGGCCGTGCGCACAAAACTCGCCTGGGTGTCGACCAGCGGCGTGCCGATCAGGCCGCTGCTTTTTTCTGTCTCATGCCAGGCCGGCACACCGCATTCGATGAAGAAGTGGCGCGACGCGGCGTCGATCCACCGAAAAAAATTCGGGAACCAGACGATGCGTGCAGGGTCGCAATCGCCGAATTCGACGCGGACGGTGTAGATGACGGTCTTGCTCATGAGAGGCTTTCGGTAGACGTTCGCGCACGGCGCACCCAGTGCACCGGCTGGGCTTTCACGGGTCGGGGCGGCGCGCCGAACTCAGCGAGTACGCGATCCAGCCCGCTGCCGGCCTCGTCGGCCAGCGCGGCCTCACGCGCGCGGTGTATCGCGGCGGCACGCTCGGTGGCGCTGCTGTCAGTGCGAGCGAGATGACGAATTATATGCAGCAGGTTCTCGCGTCCGCGGTCGTTGGTGTCGCCATAGCCCTTGATCAGCCGTCCACACAGACTTAGTTCATGACCCAGCAACCAGTCCTGCGCCGCGCCATCGATCACTGCGGACAGCCATTCATCGATCTGCTGCTGCTCTTGCGCAAAACGGCTGCTGAATGGGCGCAGGTAGCGCGTCGCCGCCATCAATCGCAACAGTATCGTGCCCGGCACGGTGTGCGACGCCAGCCTGACCGGCATCGCCCAGCTGGATTTGCCTTCGGCGATGCGCTGCCGGTCCCAGTCGCGCAGCCGCGTCGCCAGCGCCACTGGCAACATGGCGGCGATTTCCGTGACTCCGGGTTTGAAGTGGTCATAGACCGCCAGCACGTCGCTGTCCGTCGCCTTGACCTCTGCTCTGACGCGCGCCATGCGTGAGGCCCGGCTCTTCAGATCCGCAACGCGCGCGATGTCGTCATAGCTCATCCACAGCGCCAGCCAGCGTGCGGTCTCGCGGCTGAGGCGATACGACTGTGTACCCTTCGGGTCGGCCCGCTGTTCCGCCTGGATGACACGCTGCATGCGCTCCAGATAGCGTATTGCGTAGCGGCCGCCCTGATACTCGCGCAGACGGGCAAGGCCCAGCGACAGGATGTCGTGAATCATCGCCGGGAAAGCGGCCAGCTCGGCCTCGGGTGCAGGGTGTGCGACAGCCTCTGCCAGTTGTTCGGCGAGCATGGCATTCGTAGAGCGCGCCTGATCGACGACAGTCCATGCCGCATCGAATCCCCGCTGGCTGGCTTGTGCGCCGCGTCCGGATTGTGCGATCACCTTCAGGCACAGCGCTTTCTCAAAGGGCAGCACGCCACTGGCGGCCAGCGCACCAAACATCACTGCGCTGACAACGGTGCCGTTCTGCTGCGCGATGCGCTGCATGTCCAGCAGATGATGTTCACGGCTGACCGACTGTAACAGGGACAATAGCGTGGCCTGCTCCAGCCGGCCGTCGCCGGGCACGCTGCGCTCGATGGTGGTGAAGGTGCGTGAGGTCGATGAGATCATCACCGTACGGTCTGGCGAGGGCAGTCCGTTACTCGCGCAGCGCGCCGACTCCAATAATTCGGACGACACCACGGCATCCAGCGCACCGGGAATCGCATTCAGGCTGAACACGGGCCGGCGACCCTTCAGCGCGCTCTGCGGCACGGGCAGCATCTCGAAAAAATACGTGGTGGCGCCGGTGCGCTGCGCGACACCGGGGATGGATGTCGCCTGCGCCGCAAAACCGGCCTCGCGCGCCGCGTCCACCAGCCAGTCCGCCAGCACGCCGCCGCCCTCGCCACCGAGCGCGCAGATCAGCACCGAGATCGGACGAGAGGGATTGATCGTGTCGTTCATCATGATGCTCACGCCGGTTGCAGCCAGCGCAGCGCCAGCTGCCGCAAGCCGTCGATGATGCGCTCATGCCAGCGCGGGTTCTGGATGATCTCTGCGCGATAGAAGCTCGGGCACAAGGTTGCGGCATGCGCATTCTCGCCGCACAGGCCGCAGCCGACGCAGCCATCGATGACGGTCGCGACCGGATCGACTTTCAGGGGATCGGGATTGTCCTTCAGCGTCAGGGTCGGACAGCCCGACAATCGTATGCAGGCATGATCGCCATTACAGACATCCTCGTCGACACCGTACTTCACCCGCACCACGCGTTCACCAGCGGTGCGCAGCGATTCCAGCCAGGGTCGCACGCGCCGCTGGCGTTCGAGCTGGCACTCGCCCTCGGCGATGATGACCTTCAGCCCGCTGAACTCGGTGGTCAGCGCTTCTTTCAGCACATCGCGCATCGCCGCCACGCGGTAGGAATGCACGACGCGCATCCACTGCACGCCCAGTCCGGCCAGCGTCTTTTCGATCGTGTGATTGCTCGCGGTGAGGCTCGCGAGCTTGTCAGTCGCCTGCGCCTTGGACGATCTGTCCGGAGTCGAGATGATGTCCTGCGTGCCCGTGGCCGAGGTGTAGCCATTTTTGAAGATCAGCAGCACTGCATCATCGCCATTGAACAAGGCCGACTGCACGCCGGTCAGCAAGCCGTTATGCCAGAAGCCGCCATCGCCCATGATGGAGAGCACGCGGCGCTGCATGACCGGTGATACACCGGCGCGGCTGGCCAGGCTCATGCCGTAGCCAAGGATGGAATGGCCGAATGAAAACGGCTCGAAGGTGGCGAACGAATGACAACCGATGTCGGCAGCGACATGCACCTTGCCGACCTCCTGTTGCGCGAGCTTGAGCGCAGAAAACACCGGACGCTCGGGACAGCCGACACAAAACCCCGGCGGCCGCGCGGGCAGTGTCGCATCGAGTTTCGCGGCCAGCTGCTGACGACGCATGGCGGCGGCATCGATCATTGCTTGCACAGGAGCGGCACTGGCAGCAGGCAGGTGACGGGCAAAGAAGGCCAGCAGCCCGCGCATCATGACTTCCGGCGTCAGTTCGCCGGTCGCCGGTAACAGATCCTTGCCGTGCAGCGCGGTGCTGATGCCCTCGCGACGCAGGGTGGCAGCGATCTCCAGCTCGATATATTCCGGCGAGCCTTCTTCCAGCACCAGCACGGCCTGCTTGCCGCGCGCGAATTGTGCGATCTGCTCGGGCACCAGCGGATAGGTGACATTCAGCACCAGCAGCGGTATCTCGCTCTCGCCAAACGCATCGGCCAGTCCGAACTGCTGCAGCGAACGCAATAGCGCGCTGGTCAGACCGCCCTGCACGATCAGGCCGATCTGCGAATGACGACCGGCATGGATTTCATTCAACGCATGCTCGAGAATATATTTTCGCGCAGCGGGCAATCGCTGCTCGACTTTGAGTTTTTCATGACCGAAAGTTACCGGCGGATGAGCCAGTTTGCTGTAATTGAATTGCGCAGGTTCGGGCAACGGTGACAGCGCGGACACCGTTGGCGTGCGATTGTCTTTACAGACAAAACTGCCGCGCACATGGCAGGCGCGTATGCGCAACTCCATCATCGCCGGCATGTTGGAGGCTTCGGACAATGCAAATGCATGCTCGACCATGTCCACCATGACGGGCAGCTCGGGACGCGGATCAAACAGCAGCATCGTCGATTTCATCGCATAGGCGTGCGTGCGCTCCTGCACGACGGACGCACCTTCGCCGTAATCCTCGCCGATCACCATCAGCACGCCGCCGGTGACGCCCGGCGACGCGAGATTGGCCAGCGCATCGGCGGCGACATTGGTGCCGACGATGGATTTCCAGGTCACCGCGCCGCGCACCGGGTAATGGATCGACGCACCCAGCATCGCAGCGGCCGAGGCTTCGTTCGAGCAGGCCTCGACCTGCACACCGAGTTCGGCCACCAGTTCCTTTGCCTGCACCATCACATCCAGAAGATGTGAGACCGGCGCGCCCTGATAGCCGCCGATGTAGCTGACTCCCGATTGCAGCAGGGCCTTGGTGATCGCGAGAATGCCTTCGCCGTGAAATTCCTCGCCGCTACCCAGCCGCAATTGTTCGATTTGTTTATTAAATGATATTTCCATCGCCAGGTGCCCCGAGAAACCCTCGCGATGATAATCGGTCTATATCGATCCGTTGCGATTAGATGCAGCACTGATTTTCAGCGATTGCGGGAATCCGTGACTGAGGCATTGAGCAGAATAAAAAATTCAAAAAAGACAATGCTTTACAAAATATTTGACTAGCGTTTGCACTTACAAGCCCATAAAAGTATTATCTGGTTTAAATAGTGACTTCTCGGTAATTCTTCTTCATATTCCCCAGGAGAGCAGCATGCTGATGTCGACCAAGGCCACCCGTTATGCGCACCAGCTGCTCAAGTCCCGAGCGGCCGGCACGCTGCTGCCCGCGCTGAGCGATGAAATCAGTCTGAGCATCGATGATGCGTACGATATCGCGCGCAGCATCGTCGACATCCGCATCGCGCAAGGCGAAACCCCGGTGGGCCGCAAGATCGGTTTTTCCAACCGCAAGCTCTGGCACCGTTACGGCAAATCTGCTCCGATGGAGGGCCCGATATGGTCCACGCTGTTCGACAGCACGGTCGAGTTCGCGATGGATAACGCCGCTTTGCACAAGCTGACCCGGGCCGCGCAGCCACGCATTGAGCCGGGTCTGGTGTTCAAGCTGGCCCGCACGCCCGACCCCGAGACCGACCTGGCGGGCATGGCCGAATGCCTTGAGTGGATGGCCAACGGTTTCGAGATCGTGACCTCGCCGTTCCGTCAGTGGTCCTTTGAGCCCGCCGATGCGGTGGCCGCGTTCGGACTGCACCGCGCACTGATCGTCGGCGAACCCCGGATGCTGTCACGACAGCGCCGAGCCAACCTGCCCGATGTGCTCGCAGGCGCCTCGCTCTCCCGTTCGCGCTCGACCGCTGACAGCACCGCACTGTGCGCCGCCGGTCTGGGCAGCGATGTC
>JACCDH011227734.1_pt1 | contig 21029 bp, 20 predicted proteins | sample 7442481 | NCBI WGS metagenome assembly JACCDH01 (sample SAMN15323433, study PRJNA562643) | freshwater metagenome | isolation source: river surface water | place: USA:Blue River Watershed | collected 2017-08-15 | reverse complement strand
CTCAGGTCAACCTGGTCAAAACGCTGCTACCGCTAATGCCATCCGGCTCGCGCATCGTTTTCGTTACCAGCCACCAGGCGCACTTCATTCGTGAAACCCCAACCATGCCCGAGTACCTACCCGTAGCTCTAAGCAAGCGCGCCGGCGAAGATGCGCTTCGCGCCATGATTCCCGAATTCTCCGCCGCTGGCATTGAGTTCGTCGTGGTTTCTGGCGACATGATCGAGGGCACCATCACGGCGACTCTGCTTGACCGCCTGAACCCTGGTGCGATCGACGCTCGCAAGGAGGCCGTCGGCAAGCTTTACAACGTAGAGGAATTTGCCGCCGAAATCTTCAAGGCAGCTCACGAGCCAGTGCCAGCCGACAACACGGTATTGGTAGGCGACACCGACTACTTCACCAAGGGCTAAGGAAGCAACGCGCGCAACGCCCGCAGGTCTTCGCCTTCGAGCACGAGGTCGGCTTGCTGCCTCACGAGGGGCTTGGCGTTGAATGCTACGCCGAGTCCAGCTAACTTCATCATTTCGAGGTCATTCGCTCCATCGCCAACTGCGATGCACTGGCTAGGCGACAGACCCAGTTGCCCAGCCCATTCAGCTAGCGAAGTAGCTTTGGTTGCCCGATCAATTACCGGGCCAACCGTTTTGCCGGTCAGAGCACCAGCGGAAACCTCGAGGGTATTTGCTCGGTAAAAATCTAGACCGAGCGTTGCGGCCAGCGGCTCGAGCACCTGGATAAAACCACCCGAAACAGCAGCGGCTTTGCCGCCGGCGCTGTGAATGGCAGAAATCAGCTCCACTGCGCCTGTAGTTAGCTGCACACGAGCTAGAGTCTTGGCAAAAACCGTTTCAGAAACACCCTCGAGCATGGCAACTCTCGCAGCAAGAGATGAGCTGAAGTCGAGTTCGCCTGCCATCGCGGCATCGGTAATGGCCTTTACTTCGGCCCGCTTACCTGCGGCGTCGGCCAGCAATTCAATAACTTCGTCTCGAATGAGGGTTGAGTCAACATCAAAGACGACCAAAAAAGACGTCACGGAGTAACCAGCACACCCTTACCGACGACAGTGATTCCAGAATCAGTCACGGTGAAGCCGCGATCGATGTCGCGCTGGGTGTCAACACCAATCGAAGCACCGTCGGCAACCACAACACCCTTGTCGAGAATTGCTCGACGAACGGTTGCGTTGCGACCCACCTGAACGCCGTCGAGGAGAACGGAGTCGGTGACCAGAGCATTCGAATTGACTTTTACCCAAGGCGAGAGCACCGAACGCTCGACGATACCGCCCGAAACCACGGTGCCTAGCGAAACAATCGAGTCGGTCGTGCGACCCTGATTGCCTTCGCCGTCATGAACGAACTTGGCTGGCGGCAGGTTTATCTGCTGGGTGAAGATTGGCCACTCGGTATTGTAAAGGTTGAAGACCGGCATGACCGAGATGAGGTCCATGTGCGCTTCGAAGTACGAATCGATGGTTCCCACGTCACGCCAGTAGCTGTGGTCGCGTTCTGTTGAACCTGGGATTTGGTTGAAGGTGAAGTCGTAGACGCCAGCGTCGTCGCGGCCGACCATGTAAGGCACGATGTCGCCACCCATGTCGTGGCTCGAGTCTGGCAGAGTGCCGTCGTGCTCAATGGCGTCAATCAGGGCTTGAGCGCTGAAAACGTAGTTACCCATCGAAGCCAACACTTCGTCGGGGGAGTCGGGTAGCGCTTTCGGGTTAGCTGGCTTTTCTAGAAAGGCTGCAATTTTGGTCGGGTCTGCAGAATCCACTTCAATGACGCCGAACTGGTTGGCCAAAGACATCGGTTGGCGAATTGCCGCTACGGTGACTCCGCGACCCGAAGCGATGTGAGCGTCGATCATTTGGTCGAAGTCCATGCGGTAAACGTGATCCGCTCCAACGACTACAACGTAGTCTGGCCGTTCGTCACTCAAGAGGTTCATGCTCTGCAAAATGGCATCGGCGCTGCCCGAGAACCAGCGCTTGCCAAGACGCTGCTGAGCCGGCACGGAAGCCACGTAAGAACCGAGCAGGGGCGACATGCGCCAGGTTTGCGAAATGTGACGGTCTAGCGAGTGCGACTTGTACTGAGTTAGCACCACGATTCGGCGGACACCGGAGTTGATCAGGTTAGATAACGCGAAGTCGATGAGGCGGTAAGAACCACCGAACGGAACAGCCGGTTTAGCTCGGTCTGCCGTCAGTGGCATCAGGCGCTTGCCCTCACCACCGGCTAGCACCATGCCGAAGATTCTCTTGCTACTCATAGCGCTATGTTATTGGCAAAAAGTTCCCTGCTACTAACATTGCGCTATGAGAATCGATTTGATTACGAAAGAATACCCACCCTTTATTTACGGGGGAGCGGGCGTACATGTCGCTGAATTGGTGAAGGTCCTTAGATCACACATCGAGGTGCAGGTTCGAGCCTTCGGCGAAGCACGTAATGAAATCGATACAAACGCTTACAAACACGGCACCGAATTTGACTCTGCAAACGCAGCGATCCAAACCATGGCTACCGACCTCGCGATGGTCTCTGACATCGCCGGCGCAGACCTAGTTCACTCGCACACCTGGTACGCAAACTTCGCTGGCAAGGTTGCGGGCGACCTCCACGGAATTCCTCACCTGATCACCGCACACAGCCTTGAGCCACTTCGCCCTTGGAAGGCCGACCAGCTCGGTGGTGGTTACGCGGTTTCTTCTTGGGTCGAACGCTCGGCCTATGAGAGCGCCACAAAGATCATCGCGGTCAGCCATGGAATGCGAGAGGACATCCTTCGCGCATACCCTCAAATCGACCCAGCCAAGGTGACCGTGGTCCACAACGGCATTGACCTATCTGCCTTCCAAGCTGCAGAAAACAAGGATTTGGTTCGTTCGCTCGGAGTCAATCCGGACGCCAGATCTGTTCTTTTCGTGGGCCGAATCACGCAGCAAAAAGGGCTCCCTTACCTGCTGAAGGCTGCCCGGGAACTGCCGGCCGACGTTCAGCTAGTTCTTTGCGCGGGAGCACCGGACACCCCGGAAATCAATCAAACTGTGATTGATCTCGTGACCGAGCTGCGCAAGCACCGAGACAACGTGATCTGGATCGAAAAGCACCTGAGCCGGCAAGAGTTAATCGCGGTTCTTTCGGCCGCGACAGTCTTTGCCTGCCCTTCCATCTACGAACCACTCGGCATCGTAAACCTAGAGGCCATGGCTTGCGGGATTCCTGTCGTTGCGACTGCAACTGGCGGAATCCCCGAAGTTGTGGAAGACGGTGTCACCGGCCTTTTGGTGCCTATCGAGCAACTCGCGGACGGTAGCGGCAAACCCCTCGACGAATCGAAGTTTGTCGGCGACCTGGCTAACGCCTTAAATCGGGCGCTATCGGAGGTCGATTTGCAAGCTTTCGGTCTCGCCGGTCGCAAGCGGGTCGAAGATCACTTCTCTTGGGACCAAATTGCCCAAGACACCATCGCGGTCTACCGCGAAGCAATCGCCTCGTTCGCTTAGGCTACAAAGCATGAGTGAAGTAGTTCGACTGACCGATGTGACCGTAATTCGAGACGGCAAACCAATTCTCAAAAACATCGACTGGTCGATAGACGAATCCGAGCGCTGGGTCATCATCGGCCCGAATGGCGCCGGAAAAACCACACTCCTTCGCATCCTCGCAGCCCAGCTGCAGCCAAGTTCCGGTCGCGCCCAAATTCTCGACGAGGTTCTCGGCGAAGTCAACGTTTTTGAACTACGCACCCGACTCGGTTTCGCATCCAGCGCACTCGCATCTCGAATTCCGAACTCCGAAAAGGTTCTAGACGCTGTAATGACCGCTAGCTATGCGGTCACCGGTCGCTGGAACGAGAAATACGATGACGTTGATGAGCGACGAGCTCGCCGCGTTCTAGGGGAGTGGCACCTTTCCGACTTCGCCGACAGAGCCTTCGGCACCCTAAGCGACGGTGAGCGCAAGCGGGCTCAGATCGCACGCGCGGTTATGCCAGACCCCGAACTACTGCTTCTAGACGAACCCGTAGCGAGCCTCGACCTGGCTGCCCGTGAGACGACGGTTTCGATCATCGGCCAGTATGCAAGTGCCCCCACCGCACCTGCGATTGTGATGGTAACCCACCACTTGGAAGAGATCCCGGCCGGTTTCACCCACGCTCTGGTTCTTAGCGACGGCGCGGTCTTCGCCGCTGGGCCGATCGATTCAACACTGACGTCCGAGAAGATCTCTGAAGCTTTTGGTGTCGAGATTTCGGTGACCAAAGAAAACAATCGCTTCACTGCCAGAGCCAAGTAGTGGTATAGTTTTCCCTTGGTGCTATTGCACCCCAAAAACATTTCAAATCTGCAAGGAATAACCATGAAGGCTGACATCCACCCAAAGTACGAGGCAATCGTTTTTCGCGACCTAGCCTCCGGCGTGGCTTTCCTTACCCGCTCGACCGTCACTAGCTCGAAGACCATCGAGTGGGAAGACGGCAACACCTACCCGGTTTTCGACGTTGAAATCTCTTCGGCTTCGCACCCTTTCTACACCGGTAAGCAGCGGATCATGGACTCGGCCGGTCGTGTCGAGAAGTTCAACACCCGCTACAAGGGCTTTGGCGCATAACCAAACCAGACATAAAAAATCGCCCCGGACGAAAGTTCGGGGCGATTTTTTTGAGCTACTAGTGAGGCTTCATTGGCCAACCGAAGTTTGCCTTGAAGGTTGGGTCTTTCTTGACCATGAATTCGGCAAAGCTGATGTCTTGCTCGCGGCTCCACTCGATCTGGGCGTCGTGTAGTTGCAAGACGTCCTCAGGCATCGGGTACTTAGCAAAGATGGCTTGAGCAACCCGACCTGCGGCAACGGCGTCGGCTGTGGCGTTGTGCGCATCGGTTAGAGCGACTCCATAATGAGCGGCCGCGTTTTCTAGACGTCGTTTACCCGGGCGGTAGCGATCAAACTTCTTGTCGAGCACTAGCGGATCAATTACCGGCTTTGGTTCGCCGATTGGCTCGATGCCGTGACGAACCGCTTCGTGGTAAAGGATGGTGAAGTCGTATGGGGCATTGAACGCGATCACAGGGATTCCGCGCTCGAAGTATGAACGCAGGGTTGCAACTATCTCTGCGACGACCTCGCCCGCCGGACGCCCGTTAGCCTCGGCAATCTCGTTGGTGATTCCGTGAACATTTGAAGCCATTTCAGGAATCGGAATTCCGGGATTCGCCAACCACTCGAGATCGCGACCAACGATGTTGCCCGTCTCATCGAGCTCTACCGCGCAGGCGGTGACGATTCTCGCCTCGGCGAGGTCAAGTCCCGTGGTTTCTAGATCGAAAACGGCAATGCGCCTTGCCCAGTCGGGAAGTGGTTGTTCAAAAAGCGTGTCGTTCACGATTGCAGACTACAAGCCGGCGACGACATTAGCGCGAAAGGCGCGAGAACGCCCCTCTAGCGAGTTCATCGGCAGCCCTGTGGTGATTTAGCGAAAAGATGTGCAAACCGGGCGCACCGGCCGCCAGAAGCTCTCTGGCAAAACGGATCGAGAAGGCCATTCCGATTTCGCGAGCGGCTTCATCGCTGGTAGCGCTCTCTAACTCAGCTACCAGTTCAGCTGGAACTGCAGCACCGCTCAACTGCGCCATGCGCAAGACGCTCTTGACGTTCGATACCGGCATCACACCGGGAACGATTGGAATCACAACGCCGGCCTCACGCGCCTGGTTAACCAGCTCCAGATAGGCGTCCACTTTGAAGAACAGCTGCGTGAAGGCGTATTTCGCTCCAGCATCCTGCTTGAGTTTTAGAACGGCGATGTCCTGGGCCAAGTTTGCCGACTCGGGGTGGATCTCGGGGAAGGCGGCAACCCCTACTTCCATTTCGGAACCGGCGTGAACCAGTTCGACAAGTTGCAGTGCCGTTTTGAGTTCGCCAAGTTCCAGCGCATCTGGTCGATCCTTAGGGGCATCGCCGCGAATAGCCAGAATCGCGGCTACACCCGCAGCCTCAAAAGCAGCGATGGTTTGTCGCGTGGAATCGAATGTTGCTCCGACGCAGGTCAGGTGCCCAATGGTTGGGATGCGCTTTGCCATCCTTTCCAGCACCGCCAGCGACTTAGCCTGGTTGGAACCTCCGGCACCGTAGGTTACCGACACAAATTCGGGGGAGAGCTCGAGCAAAGAATCGAATGATTTCCAAAGCGCAGCTTCGCCAGCCTCGTCTTTCGGAGGGAAAAACTCGAACGAAAGGGTGGGTTCGCTCTGGTTAATTAGCTCGGCAATCATCAGGTAATTCTATTTGAAGGCTGCCGTTTAGAATTGAGGGGATGTTTAACCCCCGCGCACAGGCCCTGTTTGAGGCTATATCGACTCGAGTCGTTGTCGCCGACGGCGCTATGGGAACCATGATTCAAGAGGCCGCTCCGAGCCTCGAAGACTTCCAAAACCTTGAGGGGTGCAACGAGGTACTCAACGTAACTCGCCCAGACATCATCAAGGCGATTCACCGACGCTACCTAGACGCGGGCTCCGAAGCCATCGAGACCAACACCTTCGGCGCAAATCTGGCCAATCTGGGGGAGTACGGCATCGAGGAGCGCATTGGTGAACTTGCCGAGGCGGGGGCACGACTAGCTCGCGAAGTCGCCGACGAGTACGAAAACAAATGGGTACTCGGATCTGTTGGCCCTGGCACAAAGTTGCCGAGCCTCGGCCACGCTACTTTCGCTGTATTGCGAGACGCCTATCAGGAGCAGATTGAGGGACTAATTCGAGGTGGCGCAGATGCCGTCTTGATCGAAACGGCTCAAGATCTATTGCAGGCAAAGAGCGCTGTTATCGGCGCTAAACGAGCCATGAGCAAGCTTGAAACCCAGCTTCCCATCATCGTCTCGGTGACTATCGAAACGACCGGGACAATGCTGCTAGGCAGTGAAATCGGTGCAGCGCTTACAACGCTTCAGGCACTCGGTATCCATGCCATTGGTTTGAACTGCGCTACTGGCCCAACCGAAATGAGCGAACACCTCCGCTATCTAGCAAAGTTCTCAGAACTTCCACTCGTGGTGATGCCGAATGCCGGCTTGCCAATCTTGGCTGGCGATGGTGCCTACTATCCGCTGACCGCTGATGAGCTTGCTCAGGCGCAAGTTCAGTTTGTTGCCGAGTACGGAGCCGGCCTGGTCGGTGGTTGCTGCGGTACGACCCCTGCACACATCAGCGCGGTAGCCGAAGCCGTCAAAGAGTTGAAACCGAAACGCCCAGCTCTTGTTGACGAACCTGGCCTTTCGAGTCTCTATCAGCACCAACCGTTCGACCAGACGATGACCTACCTGTCGATCGGTGAGCGAACCAATGCCAACGGCTCAAAGGCGTTCCGCGAGGCCATGCTGAGTGAAAACTGGGAAGAGTGCCTCGAGATTGCGAAGTCGCAGACTCGAGAAGGTGCGCACGCGTTAGACGTTTGCGTTGACTACGTCGGTCGCGATGGTGTCCGTGACGCCAGAGAACTAATCTCGCGTCTGGTTACGGCCACAACCCTTCCGCTGGTTCTCGATTCAACCGAACCGGCTGTTCTCGAAGCGGGTCTCGAGTGCACCGGTGGCCGCGTGATGATCAACTCGGTCAACTACGAGGACGGCGATGGGCCGAAGTCTAGGTTCGCAAGAATCATGCCGCTGGTTCGCGAGCACGGAGCAGCAGTTGTAGCGCTCACCATCGATGAAACTGGCCAGGCCAGAACCGCAGACCACAAGTTTGAGATTGCCAAGCGCCTGATCGATGATCTAACCGGAAACTGGGGGATGCGTCTGACCGACATCACGGTGGACACGCTTACCTTCCCGATTGCTACCGGCCAGGATGAAACCCGCCGTGACGGAATCGAAACCATTGAGGCGATCCGTCGCCTACACGAGGCGTTCCCCGGCGTCCAGTCAACCCTCGGTATTTCAAACATTTCTTTCGGCCTGAATCCGGCCGCTCGTCACGTGCTCAATTCGGTGTTCTTGCACGAGTGTGTAAACGCCGGACTCACCTCAGCGATCGTCCACGCGGCTCGCATCATGCCGCTAAATCAAATACCTAAGGAACAGCTCGACGCAGCCCTAGACCTGATTTACGACCGCAGGACCTATGACGAACAGGGCAACGTGGTCTTCGACCCGCTAACGAGGCTCTTGGACCTGTTCTCGGGAGTTGACAGCGCAGCAGCGCGACAGAGCCGATCTGCCGAACTTGCCGCCATGCCACTTGATGAGCGCCTCCAGCGCCGAATCATCGACGGCGAACGCAAGGGGCTGGAAGCCGACCTCGATGAAGCACTCATCACGATGACCGCTTTAGACATCATCAACCTTCACCTCCTAGAGGGCATGAAGGTTGTCGGCGAACTCTTCGGTAAGGGCGAAATGCAACTTCCGTTCGTGCTTCAGTCTGCCGAGGTAATGAAGGCCGCAGTAGCTCACCTGGAGCCTCACATCGAAAAGACCGACGACGCCGGCAAGGGCAAGATTTTGCTCGCCACCGTCCGAGGCGATGTCCACGATATCGGCAAGAATCTTGTCGAAATCATCCTTAGCAACAACGGTTTCGACACGGTGAACCTCGGCATCAAGCAACCGATTGGTGAGATTCTCCGCGCTGCAGAAGAACACAACGTAGACGTAATCGGCATGAGCGGCTTGCTTGTGAAGTCCACGCTCATAATGCGCGAGAACCTAGAAGAAATGAACCAGCGCGGTGTCGCCCAACGCTGGCCGGTTATTTTGGGCGGCGCAGCGCTAACCCGCTCCTTCGTCGAGCAAGATCTCGCCGAGATTTACGAGGGTGAAGTGCGCTACGCGCGCGATGCCTTCGAGGGCCTCAAACTGATGGACCTCCTGGTTCGCTCGGCGCGCGGTGAAGAAGTAGAGCTGCCCGAGTTGAAAAAGCGACGGGTTGCAGCAACTAGTAAATTGCAGATCACGCAGCCAGAGGACCTTCCAGAGCGTTCCGATGTAGCAACCGACAACCGAGTTCCAACCCCGCCGTTTTTGGGCACGCGAGTGATCAAAGGCATTCCGCTTCGCGACTACGCGGCCTTTTTAGACGAACGTGCCACCTTTATGGGTCAGTGGGGCCTCAAGCCGTCGCGAGCGGACGATGGCGCTTCCTACGAAGAACTCGTTGAGACCGAAGGCAGACCAAGACTTCGCCGCTGGCTTGAAAAGATTCAAACCGAGGGCCTGCTTGAGGCAGCGGTGGTTTACGGCTACTTCCCGGCATACAGCGAGGGCAACGATCTCGTGATCCTGAATGAAGACCACACCGAGCGACTTCGCTTCAGCTTCCCGCGCCAACGTCGCGACCGACACCTGTGCCTTTCTGACTTCGTACGCCCGAAGAGTTCCGGTGTCATTGATGTTGTGCCGTTCCAACTGGTCACGATGGGCAATCGCATCTCTGAGGCTGCGAACGAGCTGTACCAGAACAATGAGTACCGCGACTACCTCGAGCTACACGGGCTTTCGGTTCAACTGACCGAAGCGCTGGCCGAGTTCTGGCACCGACGCGTGCGCGAAGAACTTGGTTTCGAGGCAGATGAACCTAACGATGTGACCGGCTTGTTCGATCTCAAGTACCGAGGCGCACGTTACTCATTCGGTTACCCCGCTTGCCCAAACCTCGAAGATCGAATCAAGCTGATGGAACTCTTGAAGCCTGAGGTCATTGGTGTGACTCTGAGCGAGGAACTGCAACTGCATCCGGAGCAATCTACCGACGCCATGGTTTTGCACCACCCCGAAGCCAAGTACTTCTCGGTTTAGGCTGGAAGCATGTCGGTAAAACCAGCAATGATGGGTCAAATCGGGGCCGCCCGAGCGACTCACCACGAGGTCGAAGTTTTAGGGCACACCACGCACTACTGGACGTACCCGGCCAGGGGCAAGTCAAAGGGAACCCTCGTTTTGCTGCACGGTTACCGAGGCGCACACGACGGTTTGGAGCCGATCATCGGCGGGCTCGAAGATTTCGATTGCATCGCTCCCGATCTACCTGGCTACGGAATTACTGAACCACTAGACAAAAAACACAATCTTGCAACCTATTCCGAATGGCTGGGGGAGTTCCTGATGGCTCTAAAGCTGCCGGTCAAACCTGCCGTTTTGGGCCACTCTTTCGCAACTCTCGTGATGTCGCACCACACGTCTAAGAACGACGACATGGGTGACTTGATCATGCTGAACCCGGTTGCGAAGCCAGGTCTCAAAGGGCCGAGAAGGTACACGTCACTTCTGACAGAGGGCATCTTTTGGGCGGCAAGCAAGCTGCCCGAGCGCGGCGCGCGATACATCATGGACCACTGGTTGCTGATTCAGGTGACCTCCTCCGTGATGTGCAAAACGCGCGACAAAGCACTTCGCAAGTGGGTGCACGGTCAACACCACAAGACTCTCAAGGACTACGCCAACGCGACCGTGATGTTCGAGTGCTATCAGGCGTCTATTTCGCACAGCGTCGAAGAATTTGCCTCGGCGATAGAAAATCGGACGCTAATGATCGCCGGTGCCGAAGACGACATCACCAGCGAGAAGCAGCAGCGCGAAGTAGCTCCGCTGCTGGCCAACTCAACATTGGCTGTCTTGCCCGGAGTCGGTCACCTCACTCACTACGAGACCACCGAAGAGGTTTGCATACTCATTCGCGATTTTCTCAGCGAGGCCAAGAGCTAGTGTCTGGCGGACTCTTCTTCGACGCTAGGTACATAAAGCCGGTCCACGACGGAATCAGCCGCTTTTCGGCGAATCTATTTGCCGCCGTGCAAAAGCTAACACCGGTCACTGCGATCATCTGCGATGAGCAACAACTGGAGAAACTTCCGGCAGGAACCAGGTGGATAAAGCTGCACAAGCCGACATCGCCACTAGAACCGCTTTCATCGCTGCTGCTGAACAAACATCAACCCGACCTAGTTTTCTCGCCGATGCAAACGATCGGTAGCTTTGGGCGCAAGTTCAAGTTGGTGCTTACTGTCCACGACCTGATCTACTACCGCCACCCGAAGCCACCCGGTTACCTAAACCCGATTATCAGATTCGGTTGGCGCTTATTCCACCTAAGTTATGCACCCGAACGAATGTTGCTCGCCGGTTGCGAGGCAGTGGCGACGGTTTCGGAGACCACCGCGGCCGACCTTAGAAAACACAAACTCACCAAACGACCAATTGGGGTTGTTTACAACGCACCCGAGTCGATCGCTGCGGAAACTAAAACCCGAGTCACCGAGAAAAAACTCGTTTACATGGGAACTTTTATGCCTTACAAAAACGTTGAGACTCTGATTCGCGCAGTCGGTTTACTGCCGGAATACAAACTCGAGTTGCTAAGCAAGATTGACAGCGATCGCAAGTCGGTACTTGCCAAACTCGCCAAGGAGGTTGGCGCTCACGTCGTGTTTCGAAACGGGGTAACCGACGCTGAATATCAGGCAGCGCTCGACCGTTCGACAGCCCTGGTTAGCGCATCGCTCGATGAGGGTTTCGGAATCCCATTGGTCGAGGCAATGAGCCGTGCTGTGCCGGTCATCGTTAGTGACATCCCAATCTTCCGAGAGGTCGCCGGAGAGGCGGGGCGTTACTTTTCGCCTTTAGACCCTGAGAGTCTGGCCGCGTCGGTTCGAGCACTCGAAAAGCAGCCACCTGCTATCGAAGAGCTACAGCGCCAGGCGGCACGATTCAACTGGGACGAGTCAGCAAATAGTTTGCTGAACTTTATTCGGCAGGTTTGAGCGTTTCGGGAGCGTACTTCTCGATTTCCCAACCTGATTCGTTGTGAACGATCAAAGACATCGAAGCGTTCCCCAGGCGCTCACCTTCGCGCGGAAGTTCGCCGTTCGAAACAATGTTGAGCAACTTTCGAATGAGCGCACCGTGCGAAACCGTAAGCACCCGCTGACCTCGATACTTAGTCGCAAGATGTTCCAACAGTCGGTGACACCGGGCTTCGAGCTCTTCGATGGATTCGCCGCCGGGAACCTTGGAGTCGGAGAATTTTTCTCTCCATTCGGTGTAAAGCATGCCCTCGGCCTCGCCGAAGCTGCGCTCAAGCAGCAGTGAATCTATCTGCAAGTCACCGAGCCCTTGCCGTTCTGCGACGATTTGAGCGGTTTTTACAGCCCTGTCTAGCGGAGATGACACAATGACGTCCCAAGGCCCAGAAATGGCTTCTGCGGCCGCTCTTGCCTGCGCCAAGCCGGTTTCATTCAAGGGGATGTCGCTGGTGCCCTGAAGTCTAAAGTCGATGTTCCAGTCGGTCTGGCCGTGACGAAGTAGCGCGATGGTGGTTTTAGTCATGAGAGAAGTAGCGGGAGGGCTAGGGAGGCGTTCGCCTCAATCTTGGTTAGGGCTAGTTCATCGGCTTTGGTAGCGCCAACGTTCACGATCACAATCGGTTTGTTCGCCTTAGACGCCTGCCTGGCAAAGCGGAATCCGCTGTTTACCGCGAGCGACGTGCCCACCACTAAGAGCGCCTCGGCATCGTCAACCGCCGCACGGCAAAGCTCAACGCGCTCGACCGGAACGCTCTCACCGAAGAAGACGACATCCGGCTTCAGGATTCCTCCGCATTTAGGGCAGGGCGGGACAACAAAATCTCTTGCCACCTCGATTTCGGCGTCGCCATCCGGGGTGAATTCGATGGCAGCATCTTTTTCGATCAGCGGGTTACTGGCCTGAAGGAGTCCGTCCATCTCGACGCGGCTAAGCGAACTAGAGCAGTTCATGCAACGCACCATGTCGAGCCGTCCGTGCAGGTCGATTACGCGAGTGGATCCAGCCCGCTGATGCAACTGGTCAACATTCTGAGTAATGACCTGAGCTATCCTGCCCTGTTTTTCGGCGAGCGCTATCGCCTCGTGTCCCGCGTTCGGATATGCGTCGGCGATTCTCGACCAACCCACGAACGATCTGGCCCAGTAACGGATTCGAGCCTGCTCGCTTCCCATGAAAACGTCGAAGGTCATCGGGTGTCTAGCGACTTTTCCCTGGCCTCGGTAGTCCGGTATTCCCGAGTCAGTTGAGATACCTGCCCCGGTGAGAACAGCGAGCGACAGGTCGCCCAGCGCTTTTCTAGCGTGTTCTATAGCGTATTCCGCGGCCACGCTCAGGTTCTCTCTCATCCGTTCAAGTCTAGGAGCGAGATACGCGATGATTGGTCAGTGATTAAGTACCTGGGTTCAAAGCGCACACTGTTGCCGCTAATTGGCACCCTAGTCGAGGCCAGCGGCGCAAAATCAGCGCTCGATCTTTTCTCCGGAACCACACGCATCGCGCATGAGGCCAAACGCCAGGGAAAGTTTGTCACCTCGGTGGATACCGCTTCGTACTCAAAAGTGTTTGGGGACACCTGGATTGCCCTGGACTCCAACACCGTAGATCACCGCGAACTCACCGATGCTATTGCGCACCTGAACAGCGTTGCACCGCAAGCCGGATACTTCACCAAGACTTTCTGCGAGGATGCGCGGTACTTTCAGCCATTCAACGGCGAGCGCATCGATGCTATTCGCAGCGAGATTGCCGCAACCTATTCGGGAAGTTGGCTGGAAGCTCCACTGCTTTCATCTCTCCTTCTCGCGGCCGACCGGGTGGATAGCACAACGGGAGTCCAGATGGCTTACCTAAAGCAGTGGACCAGACGGAGTTTCAAGGCTCTTGAACTCCTTGACCCAAAGTTGCTGGCCGGCGGGGGAGTCGCACTGCAGCAAGACGCAAGCGAGGCTGTGCGCGAACTTCCGCAGGTGGACCTGGCCTACCTTGATCCGCCCTATAACCAGCATCGTTACTTTGGCAACTATCACGTCTGGGAGTCCCTGGTTCGCTGGGATAAACCCGAAACCTACGGCATCGCCAATAAGCGCGTAGATGTAAAGGACCCTGCTAATCGAAGCGACTTCAACTCCCGAAAAACTATGCCGGCCGCCCTTGGACGCATCTTGAAAGATGTTCGTGCCGAGGTGATCGTGCTGAGCTACAACAACGAATCCTGGATTAGCCGTGAGGAACTAATAAGTCAGGTCGAGGGCAGGGGGAGTGTCGAGGTGCTTGATGTCGAGTTCAAGCGCTACATCGGCTCTCAAATCGGAATCTACAACAAGAGCGGTGCTCGGGTTGGCGAGCCCGGGGCTAAGGCGAACCTCGAACATCTACTTCTCGCCGGACCTAAACGGACTATCGCCAAGATGCTAAAGGCAGCCGGAAAAAGCTAAGACCCCATTCCGAAGAACGGGGCCTCACTTTGTTTGCTGTCTCAAGCGAACGTGTCCGAAAGGGGACTTGAACCCCTACCCCCTTGCGAGGACTAGCACCTCAAGCTAGCGCGTCTGCCATTCCGCCACCCGGACAGGTGTGTGGATGTCCTAAGACACCGGCAACAAGAGGAAATGTTACCACGATTACTCGAGCGTGTTCCAATGCTGGAATTGCGACGGTCTCGGCAGTAGGTTGGCTACATGGCTAAAGATTCTCGACTGACATTGCAGCAGTTCATCGGCGCGCTGGAACGGCACCTAGAAGCTGTCTCGAGCCGCAGAGGCGAAGAAGACCCCGCCGTTGACTTGGCCTACGAGAGGCTTCAGGAAGCCTTCTTAGACTACGAAGAGTCGCTGCAGGAGCAGTTCTCCGAGTACCTGCCGTTCGAACTCGCCGAAGACGAATGACCTTCATAGTCGCCGTTTTTCTGGGACTGGTTCAAGGGCTCACCGAGTTTCTACCTATTTCGTCAAGCGCACATGTTCAACTTGCCAGCGAGCTGGTTTCGCTGGAACTCACCAAGCCGCAACTAACCGCCTTCATCGCAACAATCCAGCTAGGCACCGAACTTGCCGTCTTGATTTACTTTTTCAAAGACCTTGTCCGCATGGCTAGAGCTTGGTTCACGAAGGGCTTTAGCAAGAACATGCCCGCCGATGCCCGCCTTGCCTGGTTCGTGATTATCGGAACCATTCCTGTCGTAGTGGTCGGACTTGCCTTCAAGGACGCCATCGAAAACGAGCTGCGAAGCCTGCAGGTAGCCGGATTCACGCTGATCGCCTTCGGTTTGGTTCTGTTGGTGACCGATCGATTCGGCAAGAAAACCAAAACTATCGAGAAACTCAACACCAAGTCCGCTCTAGTCTTCGGCTTAGGTCAAATGCTCGCCGTGATTCCAGGGGTTTCACGTTCTGGCGGCACAATTTCGGCCGGCCTCATGATGGGCTTCACTCGCCAAGCGGCCGCTCGCTACAGCTTTCTGCTGGCGGTGCCCGCCGTGTTGGCCAGCGGTGTTTACCAATTTGCCAAGTCTTATAAAGATCTGCCTGCCGACCTGATGCTCGGAACAGTTACGGCAACCGTGGTTTCTTTCGTTGTCGGTTACGCCGTTATCGCAGGTTTGCTCAAGTACCTGGAGAAGGGTTCGTTCCTACCCTTTGTCGTCTGGCGAATAGCCGTGGGGGTTTTGATCCTCGCGGTAGGTTACTGAGCGCCGTCGTCTTTTTGACGAAGGTAGCGTTCGAATTCCAAGGCCAAAGCGTCACCGCTAGTGTTTTCTAAACCTTCGGCATCGCGGGCTTCTTCAAGTTGTTCAATGTAGCCAACCAGGTCTTCGTCACCCTCGACCATTTCGTCGATACTGCGCTCCCACTTGAACGCCTCATCGGGTAACTCGCCGTGATCTATTTGAATGCCGGTGAAACGCTCCACCTCTGCGACCAGCGCGAGGGTCGCCTTAGGTGAAGGGCCCACATGAACGTAAGCGGGCACAGCGGCCCAGATAGCCATTGCCGGAATCCCGAGCCTTTCAAGTTCAATCGCAAGAACGGAGGTTATTCCAACCGGACCCTGGTAACTCGAGCTTTCCAACGAAAGTTCCAACTGAAGGTCCTTGTTTGAAGTCGTTGCATTTACCTGGATCGGACGAGTGTGCGGGGCGTCGGCGACAAAGGCACCCAAGAAAATCACGTTGTCAATTTCGTAATCTACGACCAGGTCAACGATTTCACGGACGAAAGACTTCCAGCGGCGAGAAGGTTCAGCGCCAACCATGAAGTAAAGACGCTCAGAGCCCGGGATGTCTGAGTCTCCACTGGGGGCCCAAAGTTCGACCGTCGGCCAGCTGAGGTTTCGGTCGCCGTCCTCGTCGATCATCACAAAGGGGCGGTTGAACTGGTAGTCGAAATACTCTTCGGATTCAATCGACACAACCTGTTCGGCCATAAAGTTCTCGGAGAGGTAGCGAACGGCAAGGGTGGAGGCGTCTCTGGCATCACTCCAGCCCTCAAAGGCTACGAGTAGGGTGCGACCCTGTTTGAGGTTAGACAACGAACCCTCCCGACTTGCTCTATAAAACTCTAAGCCAGCCGAAGGTAGACTCGAAGCCATGTTTGCTAGGCGTCTTCCGAAAGCGGTTCTCTGGGACCTTGACGGCACTCTGATCGACTCCGAGCCGTACTGGATGAAATCCGAAATCGAGCTGGCAGAGCGTCACGGAGCGACTTGGACCGAAGAGGACGGAAAGTCACTAGTCGGCATGGCCCTGAAGGACTCGACCCGTCTAATGGGGGAGCGCTTCGGCGTTGAGCTAGATCAAGACAAAGTCATCAACGAGCTCACCGATTCGGTAACCGAGCAGTTGCGCCGCGAAATCCCATGGCGCCCAGGTGCGCAGGAACTCCTTCGTGAACTTCGCCGAAAAGGCGTCAAGACCGCTCTGGTAACCATGTCGCTTCGCCGAATGGCTCTGCAGGTGGTCGAGAGCATCCCGTTCAAGGCCTTCGATGTGATTGTTGCCGGTGACGACGTTGTGCACGGCAAGCCGCACGCCGAGCCTTATCTGAAGGCGGCGCAACTACTGGGAGTTGACCCTAGAGACTGCGTAGCATTCGAGGATTCGATTTCGGGCATTCTCTCTGCCGAAGCCGCCGGAACCAAAGCGGTTGGCATTCCGAACGTGATGGTGATTCCGGCCAATCCAGATCGCATCTTGTGGGAAACCCTTGAAGGCGTAAAACTCAAGCAGCTAAAGCAACTCTTCAGATAGGTAGCGAATGCGCAAGAAACAACAACCGACCGGCCCGTTCAGGGTTGGCGACGTGGTGCAACTAACCGGCCCCAAGGGTCGCCTGAACACCATAACCCTCGTCGCAGGCGCTGCCTTTGGCACCCACCGTGGCGACCTCAAGCACGACGAGATCATCGGCAAGCCCGAGGGTTCGATTGTTCAAAACCAGTTCGGGGTGGAGTACCTGGCTTTGCGCCCCCTAATGACCGACTTCGTCCTGAGCATGCCTCGCGGGGCGGCAATCATCTACCCGAAAGATTCGGCCCAGATTCTCGTGCAGGGCGACATTTTCCCGGGTGCAAACGTCGTCGAGGCGGGCGTGGGTTCTGGAGCTTTGAGCATGTACCTACTGCGCGTCCTAGGTGAACACGGCACCCTGAACTCTTTCGAGCGCCGTGAGGAATTTGCCGAGATTGCCAGAGCCAACGTCGCCGCGCAGTACGGCGAAGAACCGAAGAACTGGCAGGTGCACCTCGGCGACCTTCAGGTTGAGCTACCTAAGAAGTGCAAGCCGGGCACGGTTGATCGCGTGGTGCTAGACATGCTTGCACCGTGGGAATGTGTTGATGCAGTTGCCGAAGCGCTCGTACCGGGTGGCCTGGTCATCGGTTACATCGCGACAGTTACGCAGATGTCACGTTTCGTCGAGGCGGTCAGAGCTACCGGGCATTTCAACGAACCGGAAGCCTTCGAGTCCATGGTTCGCGACTGGCACCTGCAGGGCTTGGCGGTTCGCCCGGAACATCGCATGATCGGGCACACCGGCTTCCTGGTGACCGCTCGCCGCCTCGCACCCGGAGCACAGCTTCCACAGTTCAAAAAGGTCAAGGGCGACTTCAGCGACGAAGACTTAAGCGTCTGGAACCCAGAACACCTCGGCGAGCGCAGCGTGGGCGAGAAAAAGCTTCGCAAATCGCTCCGAAACGCTCGCGCTGGAGCCGAAGCCCGCGCAAACCTAGAAGACTAAACTAAGAGAAACCAAGAGAAAGCAGCGTCACCTTGAAGAAGCTACTCGCCGCCGCGGTTACCGCGTTGAGCCTAGTAACCCTGAGCGGTTGCAGCACCACACACACTGCCGCCGACATGTATTCGAACCTAAAGTCCGAATGCGGCGAGTTCACCGGGGGCAAGGGTGTTGACACCGTCAAGGTGACTCAAAAGGCCGACTCCAAGATTCCAGACGTGTCTTTTGCTACCGGCATTGACTCAACCAAGATCGAAACCAAGGTAATCACCGAGGGCAAGGGCCCGAAGATTACTGGTAACCAGTTCATCCGTTTCGAGTTCCTTCAAGCTGAGGGCGCTACCGGCAAAGTGAGCGGTAGCACCCAGTTCGACGGCACCGACACTCAGTCGCAGTTCCTAGACGCCGAAACGAACCTCTGCAAGGCTCTTGCCGGAATCACCGAAGGTTCGCGCATCGCGCTTCTTGTTCCGAGCGACATCATGAGCGGCGACGCAACAACAAAGAGCTCCGGCGTCCTGATTTTCGACATCAAGCAAGTCTTCCTACCTCGAGCAGTTGGCGACAGCAAGTCGGCTCAAAACGGCATGCCGACAATCATTCGTGCCACTAACGGACTTCCAACCATTCAGTTCGCCAAGGGCGACGCGCCAACCGAACTAACGGTTGTTCCGCTGATCGAGGGTTGGGGCGAGCCTGTTGCCGCCAACCGCGGCCAGAAGGTCACGGTTCACTACTCGGGTTGGATCTGGGAAAACCAGAACAAGTTCGACTCTTCGTGGGATTCCGGACGACCAGCTGAGTTCAGCCTTGAAGACGGCGCTCTTATCGAAGGCTTCGTCAAGGGTCTAGATGGCCAGAAGGTCGGCTCGCAAGTTCTAGTCGTTATTCCGCCTGCACTAGGCTATGGCGACCAGGATCAAGAAAAGATCCCGGCAAACTCTACACTCATCTTCGTCGTTGACATCTTGGGTGTCACCAAGTAGCAGAGCATGACCGAAGCCGAACATCAGCCAGATCCGAAGGATAAAGCAGAACGACTGCTCAGCCTGACGATCGCCTTGCTCATGAGCGGCCAACGCGGACTCAAAAAGGACGAAATCTACGGTGCTGTGCGGGATTACCGCATGGACCGAGACAAAGCCGAACAAAACAAAACCGGCCTCAAGACGCTCGAGAAGCTCTTTGACCGCGACAAGACGATTCTCCGCGAAAGCGGTGTCCCAATCGTGGCCGAGATTCCGAAGGTTGAGGGATCGAACAACACCGAAACCCGTTACCGGATTGCTAACGATCGTTTTTCGTGGCCAGAGGGACTTGCCTTCTCGGAGCGTCAACTTCAGCTTCTAGAGCTTGCCAACCAGGTTTGGTCTAGAGCCGCCCTCGGCACGAGCACCAATCGATCGATGAGCCGCGTGCGCGCACTAGGCCCGGCAGACGCCTCGGTTGACCTAACCTCGATCGCGCCAAAACTTAGAACTCACCAACCAAGCTTTTTGCCCTTGAGCGCGGCGATCGAGTCTCGTCAATCTGTGAGTTTCAAGTACCGTAAGCCCGGCTCAACCTCTGAGGAGCTTCGGACGGTAAACCCCTGGCAGCTTTACCAGGTTGGAAGCCAGTGGATTCTGATTTGCTTCGACCTAGAGCGGCAGGATGTCCGAAACTTCTTGCTAAAGCGAATCACTTCAAAGGTTGAGGTTTCGGACGAAAAATTTTCCGCACCTAAGCCAACTGACCTCGCCGAAGCAAAGCCGGCGCTCGAGGATCACGCAGCCAGCCAGGTGGCAACAATAGATGTTCGACCCGGCAGCGAAGCTTGGGTTCATTTCGGGCTGAGCGGCCAAAAAGACACCAGGCATTCGATGCAGTTCATGGATCTGCATCTTCTCGCCGAAGAGCTGCGAGAGCTTGGCCAAGATGTCACAGTGGTAAGCCCACCCGAACTAATCGAGGCAATTCGGATCGGCCTCGAGAAGGTGGCTAGCGACCATGCCTAAGTTTGTGAACAACCTCAGTGCCGACGAGCGCTACAACCTGATGCTCGGGCTTATCGGTTACCTAACCAAGAATCCAAATTGCGAGGTTTCTGAACTCGAGCAGGTTTTCAAGGTAACCAATCAACAGATCAAAGAAGCCTTACACACCATGAACAAGGGTGGTCACTTCATTCCGGGTGGAATCGATGAATACCCGTTCTGGATCGACATCGATGCTCTGGACGAAGAAGATTTCGTAGTCTTCACCACTGCTGCTCCTGAGTCTGGTGCACCGAAGATCAGCCAGGCGCAAGCCGCGGCTCTAGCGACCGGTCTCATGTACCTGCAGACCTTGCCGCAGTTTGCTAATGACCAGGACATTGAGGAACTTCAGCGCATCCTGTCATCGCTTGAACCTGAAGCAACAACCCCGGTTATCGACATCAAACCTGGCACCCTTAGCGAATCCACGAATCTGGTCATCGAAGCCATCAACGCAAAACGTCGCATTCGAATGGATTACGTCAACCGTTCGGGTGAGACCGGCACTCGCGAAATTGACCCGGTCAAACTTATCGAGAGCGACGGCAACCTAGCTGTGCTGTCATGGTGCCTGAAGAACGAAGAGCAAAGAAACTTCCGAATCGACCGAATGTCCAAGATTGAGCTACTGCCGGGAACAATTTCGAGCCAGGCCGACGAAATGTTCGAGAACCTCGATGAGCTATCTGACAACGCCTACAACCCTGGCCAGCTAGATCATGACGTGAAAGTTCAGGTGACTCCGGAAGGCTATTCGCTAGTTAGCCAGTTTGAGGTCATTGAAGAGCCCAAAAAGGGCGAAGACGGAACACTCGAAGTCATCATCAAGGTAGGCAAACTCGAACACCTAGGCAAACTAATCGCGAAATACGGGGGAGCGGCTAAGGTTCTCGAACCCGAAGTTGCCAGGCAAATCGTCCGCGACTACGCTCTCGTTGCTCTCGGGCGCGAACCTCTAGAACCAAACAATATG
>JACCDH010908054.1_pt1 | contig 21045 bp, 17 predicted proteins | sample 7442481 | NCBI WGS metagenome assembly JACCDH01 (sample SAMN15323433, study PRJNA562643) | freshwater metagenome | isolation source: river surface water | place: USA:Blue River Watershed | collected 2017-08-15 | reverse complement strand
TGCGCCTATCGCCTGCGTGCCGAAGATAAGCCTTTGCCAGACTGGCATTATCTGGTTTGCGGCGATCGCGAGGAAATTCACCGTCGGGGCATGTCGACCCGCGGATGGACCATCTCTGAGGTCGATGCAGGGGATTTGGAACACCATATTGTTGAGAAGTGGCCCGGCGCTGACGCATGATTGACGATCTCGACATCGTCCGAAAGTCGCGTGCCCGGCGGATGAAGTTATCAGTTGATCCGCGCTCGGGCCGGGTGCGCTTGGTGCTGCCCGTGCGCGCCTCTTTGGCCGCCGCCTTGGAGTGGGCCGAAGCGCATCAAGGCTGGATTGCCCGGCAACGCGCCCGCCTGCCCCAGCCTTGGCCCGTTGAACCGGGCATGATTGTGCCGTTTGGCGGCGAAGATCATGTTCTGAACTGGGCCGAGCATCATCCCCGATCTCCCCAGCGTGTGGCAGGCGAAATTCAGATCGGCGGTCCTGCGGATTTATTGGCGGCGCGGCTGTTGCGCTGGCTGCGGGCTGAGGCGCATCGCGTGTTAGAGGCAGAAACCCGCCATCTTGCCGAGACGCATGGCCTGTTTGTCCGGGCAGTCGCTGTGGGGGATCCGAAATCCCGCTGGGGCAGTTGCTCAAGCACCGGGGATATTCGGTATAGTTGGCGGCTGATTCTCGCACCAGATTATGTGCGCCGCGCGACAGTCACGCATGAGCTGGCACACCGGGTGCATATGGACCATAGCCGCGCGTTTCATACGCTTGCCGCCCAGCTTTATGGAGGAGATCCCGCCCCTGCGCGTGACTGGCTGCGCCGCCACGGCGCACGGCTTTATTGGTTTGGTCGCGCGGACTGAGAGTCACGCCGGGTGGCGGCGCTGGGCCTGACGGGCTGGGCCTCACGCCGTGTCGCTTCATCAATGATGCGCCGATATTCCGCCTCTTCATCGGGCGTTGCTTGGCTGGGATCGGTTACGTCACTGCCCGGATCCCCCGCCATATTGCCCATATCGCCCAAATAGGCTTCTTCATCGCTTTCGAGCAGCCATTCCGGCAGCGTAACATCGGTTTCAAATTTTTCGACGGGGCGGGCAGCGACGGCCTGAGACATGAAAGCAGCAAAAGCTGTGGCAGGTGCGCGGCCACCTTGCAGGCCCCGCACGGGCTTTGCATCATCACGGCCCATCCACACGCCCGTTGTAAGCCCGCTTGAAAAGCCAACAAACCAGCCATCTTTGTTCGAGCTGGTGGTGCCCGTTTTGCCCGCCACCGGGCGGCCAATTTGCGCCGCACGGCCAGTGCCGGCACTGACTGCAGTTTGCATCATATCTGTCATGCCCGCGGCCACCCAAGGATCAACCACTTGCAATTCCTCGCCCTTGGGGCGTTCATACAGCACTGCCCCTTGCGTCGTTGTGACTTTTAAAATGCCATAAGGCGCCACAGATTTGCCCTTGGCATTAATCGCATTAAAGGCGCGGGTCAGATCAATCAGGCGGACATCCGATGTGCCCAAGACCATGGAGGGCTGGGTGTTAATCGGCGTTGTTAGCCCCAATCGGCGGGCGACAGCGGCCACGGCTTCCGTGCCGACTTGCTGGCCAATTTGGGCGGCAATGGTGTTGATGGAATAGGTAAAGGCGGTCCGCAAACTCATTTCACCGCGATATTCTTTGGTGTTGTTCCGCGGGCTCCAGCCATCGATATTGATGGGCTCATCAATCATCTTTGTCTCAGGCGTCATGCCGGCTTCCAACGCCGCCAGATAGACAAATAGCTTAAAGGCAGAGCCCGGCTGGCGCACGGCCTGCGTGGCGCGATTGTAAATTGAAGTCACATAATCGCGCCCGCCCACCATGGCGCGCACCGCGCCATCGCGGTCAATGGCGACCAGCGCCCCTTGTGCGCCTTCGGGTGCATATTGCTTGATGGCCGCATCCGCTGCGGCCTGCATTTTGGGATCAAGTGTTGTCCACACGTCAATTGGGCCCTGGCTTTCATCAATCAGCCCTTCAAGCTGCGGCAAAGCCCAATCCGTGAAATAGCGAATGCTGTTTTGCTGAGGCCCTGTTGCCAGCCGCACAGCTTCAGGCCGGGCGGCGGCGGCCACGCCGGGGCTAATGGCGCCCGCATCTGCCATGACATTCAGCACCACGCGCGCCCGGCCCACAGCGGCCTTGGCATCTGCTGTTGGTGCATAGTTGGACGGGGCTTTGACCAGCCCGGCAATAATCGCCGATTCCTCAAGGCTCAGATCATTTGCGGGATGATCAAAAAAGCGCCGCGAGGCGGCATCAATGCCATAGGCCCCGCCGCCAAAATAAACGCGGTTGAGATAAAGTTCGAGAATCTCATCCTTGGAATATTTGGCTTCCATGGCGAGGGCGAGAATCATCTCACGGCCCTTGCGGCCAAAGGTTTTGGTGTTGGTCAAAAACAGGTTGCGCGCCAATTGCTGCGTAATGGTTGAGGCGCCTTGGGCAAAATGGCCGCGCTCGAGCCGCACTTGCACAGCGCGCGCCATGCCAATGGGGTCAATGCCGGGATGATACCGAAAACGCCGGTCTTCAACAGCAATCATCGCATCGACCATGACGCCGGGGATGCTGCGATAATCCAGCCATTCGCCATAAATAGGGCCTAAAGACAGAAGAATTTGCCCATCGGCCCCGCGTACACGGATAACTTGGCCCAGCGATTGGCGGGTGCGCAATTCGGAAAATTCGGGCAGCGATGAAAAGGCAAAGCCCACTGCACAGGCCAGGCCAAAGCTAAGAATTGCCCCTGCAATCAACCCCATATGGATGAGGCGCGCAAAAAAGCCACGCTGTTTGGGCGCGGCGGGGGCAGGGGGTGTAGAGCGAGGACGCGTGGCCATTAGCGCTCTCTTAGGCGGTCAGGCAGGTGCGAGCAAGAAATTGCGGCCTCCTAAGGTGGCCTGCAAATTGGCTAGTCAGTATCGGCGTCTTCAAAGGCCAGCGAGACGCTGTTCGTGCAGAAGCGCAGGCCTGTTGGTTGGGGGCCATCTGGAAAGACATGGCCCAAATGCCCATCACACCGCCCGCAGCGCACTTCAACGCGCGACATACCGTGTGATCGGTCTTCCACCATTGTCACGGCATCCAGCGCAATTGGGGCGTAAAAGCTGGGCCAGCCCGAGCCAGAGTCATATTTGGTGTCGGACAAAAACAAATCTGCCCCACAGCCGGCACAGCGGTAAACACCATCGGCCTTATGATCTGTAAGGGCGCCCGAAAAGGCCCGCTCGGTCCCCGCTTGGCGCAGGACATGATATTGTTCAGGCGTCAGGCGCGCACGCCATTCGTCATCCGTTAAGAGCAGCTTTTCCATAGCTGCTATCTGCGCCGTTGCAGCCCCGTCTTCAAGCCCCTTCGGCGTTCGCCTCTCTCCGTGTGCGCGATGTGGCGGCTGGGGCGATGGGGTCAGCGCCGGTAAATAGGCAATTCCCACCCGCGCACAATGGCGCCCCCGCGCAGGATGAGGCCCGCCAGCGTGGCAATGCCCCCGGCTGCATAGCTGGGCAAGCCGGCAAGGCTCAGGCCCACCATCAACCCCGAGGCCAGGGCGGCAGCGGTCACATAAAGTTCTGACCGCATGATGATGGAGGGTTCACCCGCCAGCATATCGCGGATAATGCCCCCCAAACACGCCGTAAACACGCCCATGAGCAACGCTGGAATAGGGGCAATGCCAAAGGCCAAAGCTTTGGCCACGCCATAGGTTGAAAAGGCCGCAAGCCCCAGCGCATCGCACCATAGGAGAACACGGCTGGTCCAAAACCGCACAGGTGTGGACCAAACCAGCATGGCAGCGCCCAGGCATAAGCCCAAGGTTGCATTTTGCCGCGTCCAAAACACAGGCGCGCCAATCAGCAAATCGCGCACAGTGCCGCCGCCCACGCCTGTCGCCACGGCAAAAAAGGCAAAGGTCACAAGATCACGCCGTTTTTCCGCGGCCAAAACCGCGCCTGATGCGGCAAAAAGAAGAATGCCAGCATAGTTCAGCGCCTCAAGCACGGGCGCAATCGTCAACGGAAAAAAGCCACTCTGCATCATGCGCTTATAGGCCCAGCCGCAAGGGGGCGCCATGGCCCATTTCAACTCCGGCTGGTGCGGCAGGGGCCGTGCGCCGCAAAAGCTGCTTTACGTTTCAAATCAAAACCAATATCACAGGGCATAAATTTCCCAGATAAGGGGGTAGAGTGGGTCGCGCTTTTTGTTTTGCCGCTGCGCTTGTAGCTTTGGCTGGATGCTCCAAATCGCCATCCTCTCCGCCCGTTGCTGATGCCCCTATTGTGCGCACGGCGCGCATTGCGGCGGCCACAGCGGCGCCCGGGCTTGAGGCCGCGGGCAGCGTGGCCCTGCGCCGGGAATTGGCCTTGGGCTTTACGACCGCAGGCCAGATTGCAACCATCACGGTCAATGAAGGGGATCGTGTGGCGAAAGGCCAGTTGCTCGCCGCGTTAAATGCTGATCAAGTGGCGTCTGCCTTGGTCGCGGCCCAAGCCGAAGCGCGGCGGGCGGCGGCGGAATATCAACGCTCAGTTGCCTTGCGGGAACAAGGCTGGATTACCGAATTGCGGCTGGAAAATGCACGTGCCGCGCTTGATGCCGCGCGGGCCAATGTGCGCGCGCGCGATTTTGCGTCTCAAACCGCGCGGATTTATGCGCCCAGCGATGGCGTGGTTCTGGCGCGGATGGCCGAGCCTATGGAAGTTGTGGCCGCCGGAACCCCCATTATTGCCTTGGGGGCAGAATCTGGCGGCTATGTGCTGCGCGTTCCTTTGTCTGACCGCGATAGCGCCCAGATTACCCAAGGCGCCCGCGCGCAAGTTAAACTCGACGCGCTAGACCAAGTTCTTGAGGGGAAAGTGATAGAAATTGGTGGCCGGTCAGACCGGGCAACGGGTGCCTTTACAGTTGAGATTTCTCTGCCCAATCGTCCGGGCTTGCGATCTGGGCTGATTGGCCGGGTGGTGATTGAAACAGCCCCCTCTGCCCGGGCTTTGGCCCAAGTGCTGGTGCCCCCCGGCGCGCTGTACCAAGCGCGCGCTGGTGAAGGCTTTGTCTTTGTGATTGATGAAAAAAACGTCGCACGCTTGCGCAAGCTGCAGCTGGGCGAAACCGATGATCGTGGCACGCAAATTTTGGCGGGCCTGCGCGCGGGGGAACGCGTTGCCATTTCCGGCCTTGATTTGTTGCGTGATGGCCTGCGCGTCACCCCGCAGGAGCGCCGCCCGTGAATCTCACCCAGCTGTCCGTCCGCCGATGGCAGCTGACTTTGGTCGGCTTTGCGCTTGTCTGTTTGCTGGGCATTAGTGCCTTTTTTAGCATCCCCCGCTCTGTCGATCCTTATTTCCCGATTCCCTATACCATTGTTACGGCGGTGCTGCCCGGGGCCGATGCGGCGACCTTGGAAGAAACCGTTGCCAAGCCGCTTGAGCAAGTTCTGCAAGGCTTAGACAATGTGCGGGACATCCGCTCCACCAGCAGCGACGGCTTGGCGGTGGTAACCGTTGAATTCACGCATGGCACCGATGCTGAGCAGGTGCTTGATCGCACTGTTCGCGAAGTCAATGGCATACGGGCTCAATTGCCTTCGGGGCTTGCCCGGCTGGAAGTGCGCCGTCCCCGCACCACTGAGGCGGCTGTCTTGCAGCTGGCCTTGGTCAGCCCAACGGCCTCATGGCAGCGGATGGAAAAATATGCGCAGGATCTGCGCGAGCAGCTGACAGTTGTGCCGGGCGTGCGCGCGGTGAATGTCTTTGGCCTGCCGGCCCCTGAAGTGCGGGTTGCGCTGGATACGGCACGTCTGGCCGCGGCCAATGTGGCGCCCATGGCTGTCGCCTCTGCGTTGGCGGCCGCGGGGGCAGATATGCCTGCAGGTTCTGTGCAATCGGATACGCGGCGCCTGAATATTGAGGCAGGCGGTGCGTTTCGCACGCTTGAGGCGGTGCGTACGGTGCCCTTGCGGGGCGGCAATGGCCGGTTGATGACAGTGGGCGATGTCGCAGATGTCAGCTGGTCAACGTCCGAGCAGTTGAGCATCACGCGGTTTAACGGAGAACGCGCGGTCTTTATTGCCGTGCGCAAAAAAGATCAGGCCGATACAATTTTGCTCGCCAAATCGCTGGCGGAGGAGACGCAACGTCTGTCGCGCACGCTGCCGCCTGATATGAAATTGGCAACGGCGTTTGACCAAAGCGGCGATATTGAACGCAAGCTTGGCCAATTGGGCCGCGATTTTGCAATTGCTTTGGCGCTCGTGCTGCTCACGCTGTTGCCCTTGGGCTTCCGCGCCTCGCTGGTGGTGATGATTTCCATTCCCACATCGCTCGCCATTGGCCTCATCTCGCTGAATATGTTGGGCTATTCGCTTAACCAATTGAGCATTTCAGGCTTTATTGTGGCGCTGGGTTTGCTGGTGGATGACTCGATTGTCGTAACCGAGAATATTGAGCGGCATTTGCGCATGGGCGCCGCGCGCGCCGTGGCCGCCGTTGAGGCGACGAAGGAAATTACGCTGGCGGTTCTCGGGTCCACGGGCGTGTTGATTTTTGCGTTCTTGCCGCTTGCCAATTTGCCCGAAACAGGGGGCGATTTTACGCGCAGCTTGCCCGTGGCTGTCTTGGTGACCGTTGCGGCGTCGCTGCTAGTGTCGCTGACGATTGTTCCCTTCATTGCCAGCCGTATTCTTGAGCAGCACCAAACGGCAGAGGGCAATGCCTTTTTGCGCTGGATTCAAGATAAGATTGAGCATTTCTACCGCCCCTTGCTGCATTGGGCGCTGGAAAATCCGCATAAAACGCTGTGGTCGGCTATGGCGGCGTGCCTGGCGATGCTGGCGACGATCCCGCTGCTTGGCTTTAGCCTTTTTCCCAAGGCAGATGTGCCCTATTTTGTGATCCGTATTGAAGCGCCCGAAGGCAGCAGCGTGATTGAAACGGACCGCATCGTCCGCCAAGTCGCGGCCCAAGTGCGCCCCCTGCCAGAAATTGATGCGGTTATGGAAAATGTGGGGCGCGGCAATCCGCAAATTTATTACAATAATATCCCGCGTGAATTTGACACGCGCTATGGGGAATTGTTCGTCACCCTCAAAGATTGGACGGGGGACTCGCCCGAGTTTCTGGAAGATCTCCGCCGCAAAATGGCCGGGATTTCCGATGCCCGGGTCACTGTTGTGCAGTTTGAACAAGGGCCGCCAATTGAGGCGCCTTTGGCCATTCGTGTGCGCGGGCCGGATTTGGCGGTTCTGAAATCGCTCTCGGCGCAAGTGGCTGATGTTCTGCGCGCGACAGAGGGCACGCGCGATATTGATGATCCGCTGGCCATTGACCGGATTGATCTGGATTTGCACGTCGACCCCGAAAAAGCCGGGCTGTTAAATGTCGCGCCGGATGCCGTGCGCCGCACCTTGCGGCTGGCCCTGTCGGGCGAGCGCGCGGCCACGCTGCGCGACCAAGAGGGCGATGGCTATCCCGTCATGGTCCGCCTGCCTTTGGCGCAAAGCCAGCCTGTGTCGGCCATGAACCAAATTTATGTGCCCTCGCTCAGCGGCGGCAGCGTGCCCTTGTCGCAACTGACGCGCCCGGCGCTTGAATCCTCGCCCTCAAAAATTAACCGATTCAAGCTGGAACGCTCTGTCACCGTGACGGCCTTTGTCCGCGATGGCTATTTGACATCGCGTTTGGCCAAGGATGTCATGCCGCGCATTGAGCGGATTCCTCTGCCGGCTGGCTATAGCTTTATCATGGGCGGCGAGGCTGAGGCGGCGGCGCGCAACAGCAATGGGCTGGGTGGCGTGGTTCTGCTGGCGGTGTTTGGCATTTTGGGCGTGCTGGTTGCTGAATTTGGCCGCTTCCGCGATGTGACGGTGGTGGCAGGCGTTATCCCGCTGGGGATTTTTGGCGGCTTGGCCGCGCTTGTCCTGACTGGCAATTCTTTGTCGTTCCTTGCGATTATTGGCTTTGTCGCCCTGATTGGGATTGAGATTAAAAACTCCATTCTCTTGGTCGATTTCACCACCAAGCTGCGTGAGCGCGGCTTGGGCCTGCGCGATGCCATTGAGCAGGCGGGCGAAGTCCGCTTCTTGCCAGTGCTGCTCACCTCCGTCACGGCCATTGGCGGCCTCTTGCCCTTGGCGCTATCTGGCTCACAGCTTTATTCGCCCTTGGCCTGGGTGATTATTGGCGGGCTTGTCTCGTCCACCCTGCTCAGCCGGATTGTCACGCCCGTTATGTATTTGCTGATTGCGCGCGGCGGTGCCGCGCGCGAAGCGGCCAAGGCGGCAGGCGCCTAATATTTATCCGGGCCATGTGTCACACCAGTGCACATTAGGCCGCCCGCCTTAGCTTAATCGCTTATCCATAAATTATGGCTGTCGATCAGCATTTTGGCCCATGCGCGATGGGCCTCTGCGCGGGCGCGCGCTTCGATGCGGGCTGCGGCATGGGCGAGACGTTCGGCTTGCAGAACATCAGCTAGATCAATGGCGCCCAGCGCCTGTCCGCGCTTCAGCCGGGCCAGCGCGGTCTGCTGGCCTTGCGCTGCGGTTTGGGCAAATTGCCATGCGGTGAGCTTGGCCTGCAGGTCGGCGATATTGGTGGTCGCCAGCTCTGCGACGGACGCGCGCACCGCCGCGCGGTCGGCCGTCGCGGCGGTGGCTTCGGCGGCCGCCTGATCGGCTGTTGCACGCCGCGCTGCAATGCCCAGCGGGATGGACATGACAACCCCTGCCCCGCGCTCGGCGCCATTGCGTTCCTGAAATAAGCGCAGGCCAATATGCGGGTCGGCAATCCGATCCGCCTTGGCGCGGCGCGCCAGGGCGGCCAGCCGCAATGCCTCGGCATCGGCGGCCGCAATATCATGGCTGCGTTCAACCACTTGGCGGCCCATGTCCTCTAGGCGGCTGGTGTCTAAATCAGGCGCTGGAATGGCGGGCGCCGCAGGCGGCACGGCCAGGCTGGGGAATTGTGCAGCCAAACGCGCACGGGCAAGATCCACTTCCCCTGCGGTCTGCGCCAAGCTGGTTTGCGCATCGGCCAGCGCAGCGGCGGCCTGATCCAAATCAAGCGGGGCGGCGTCTTTCAGGGCCACGCGCCGCTGCATGGCGCGGACCATCGCTTCGTGGTTGCGCACAGCAGCGGCATCGACCTCTGCCTCGGCCGTGGCGGCCAGCCAATCCCACCACAAGTCGTTGAGCGCCGTTGCCACTTGATGCCGGGCATCTTCAGCCAAATTCTCGGCGACCAGCACCCCCTGTTCGCCCGCGCGTTTGTCCAGCCGTGCCTTTTGGGGCAGGCGGATGCCTTTCATCACCGTTGCGTCATATTCATCATATTTGCCATCCCGATCAATCGACCGGCGGATATAGCTGCCTGTAACATTCAGCTCATGCGGGCCGGCCTTTAGGCCGCGCGCCTGGGCCTTTGCAGCGGCAATGCGTGCAACGGCGGCCTCTACCTGCGGGTGCTGGTCCAGCGCCGCACGCACGGCAGCCTCAGGCGGCAAAGGGGCGTGCGCCTGAGGGAATTGGGCCTGAGGGAATTGGGCCTGAGGGGATTGCGCCTGAAGTGCGGATGCCGTGCCGAGCAAGGCCAGCACCACCGCCCGGCGCCAAGAAAAGATCATGACATCGCTCCTGCCTTGTCTGGGCCATCGCGCAAGGCACGTTCCTCGCGGCTTTCGCCAAATCGCGCATATAAAATCGGCAGCAGAACCAGCGTCAGCAGAGTTGCTGTCACCAAGCCGCCCGTCACCACAATGGCCAAGGGCCGCTGGATTTCAGAGCCCGGGCCCGTCGCAAATAACAAGGGCACCAGACCAAAGGCGGCAATGCTGGCAGTCATCAACACGGGCCGTAAGCGCCGGGCCGCCCCTGTGCGAACCGCCTCTTCCAAGGGCAGTCCGCTCTCACGCAATTGCCGGAAATAGCTGACCATGACGAGGCCGTTCAAAACCGCAATGCCCAGCAAGGCAATAAACCCAACCGACGCCGGGACAGACAGATATTCGCCTGAAATTGCCAAAGCGACCATCCCACCCACAGCGGCAAAGGGAATATTGACCAGAATAAGCAGCGCCGCCCGCAGCGACCCCAAGGTTGCATAAAGGACAATGAAGATCATCACCACGGACAAGGGCAGCACAATCATCAGCCGGTTGGCGGCCCGCTGCTGATTTTCAAATTGCCCGCCCCACACAAGGCGATAGCCCGGCGGCAATTTGACGTGCGTTGCAATATCGGCCTTCACATCTTCAACATAGCCAACAAGGTCTCGGCCCGAGACAAAGGCCTGCACCAAGGCAAAGCGCGAGCCATTTTCATGTTCAAGCTTCACTGGCCCGGCCACGCGGCGGACATTCGCCACATCGCTTGCGCGGACCAATTGGCCCGAGGGGCTGAGATAGGCTTGATCAGCAAAGGCCTGCGGGTCGGGCGAGTTCTGCCCGGCCCCACGAATGACAATGGGCACGCGGCGCATGCCATCTGTCACCACCCCGGCGGGCACGCCCTCTACATTGGCGCGCATCATATCTTGCAGGGCATCCACGGGCATGCCGGCGCTGCCCGCGGCTGTGCGATCGACATCAATTTGCAAATAATCAACGGAGGAATTGGCAACGGTAATTGCTTCGCTTGTCCCCTCAATCTTGGTCAGTCGCGTTTGAACTTGCCCGGCAAGGCGCGACAATTCAGCCAGATCTGGACCAAAAATTTTAATTGCCAGATCACCGCGGGCCCCCGTCAACATTTCCGACACGCGCATTTCAATCGGCTGGGTAAAGCTGGGCTCAATCCCGGGGAAATTCTCGAGCACCCGGCGCAATTCATTGACCAGCCAGTCTTTATCTTGGACGCGCCATTCGTCACGCGGCTTTAACTTTAAAAAGCTGTCAGTCTCATTGGGGCTCATCGGGTCTAGGCCCAATTCATCGCTGCCGACACGGGCAATAATATCCGTTACTTCGGGCACTTCGGCCAAAATGGCGCGCTGCACGCGCATGTCGCCCGCCACACTATGGTCCAGGCTGATGCTGGGCAGCTTGGCAAGCTGGATCAGCGTTGAGCCTTCATCCATGGTGGGCAAAAAGGTTTTGCCGGTCACGCTATAGGCAAGGCCGGCAACCAGCAGCGATCCGCCCGCAATGGCCCCCATGATCCGCGGGTTGGCAAAGGCCCAGGTCAACAGCCGGTGGTGGCGCGGTGCAATTTGGCGCATCAGCCATGGCTCATGATGGCCGTTTTGCTGACGCAAAATGAAATAGCACAACACGGGCACCAAGGTGAGCGACAGCACCAAGGCGGCCAGCAGCGCCAGCACAATGGTCAGCGCCACGGGGGCAAAGAGCTTGCCTTCCAACCCCTCAAGGCTGAGCAGCGGCAAGAAGACCAGCGCAATAATCAGCAGCCCTGCGGCCACGGGCACGGCCACTTCGCGCGCGGCAATGAACACGGCGTGGAGCTTACCCATTTTGGCGTGCTTGGGATCAGACAGTCGCTCAACCACATTCTCGACAACCACAACCGCGCCATCGACCAAAATGCCCACTGCAATCGCCAATCCGCCCAAGCTCATCAAATTGGCGGTCAGCCCCATATTGTGCATGAAAATAAACGTCAGCAGCACCGACATGGGCAGGGCCGTTGCGACAATGATTGAGGCGCGCACATTGCCCAAGAACAGCAAGAGCAAAATGATGACGAGCAGCGTGGCTTCTACCAATGCTTTTTCAACAGTGCCCACCGCGCGGCCAATTAAGTCTGACCGATCATAAAAAACATCAATCGTCATGCCCTTGGGCAGGCTGGGGGCAATTTCGTCCAGCCGGGCCTTGACCCCATCGACAATGGCGGCTGCATCTGTACCGCGCAGACCAATGACCAGGCCTTGCACAGCCTCTCCCGTGCCATTTTTGCTGACTGCGCCATAGCGCGTCAAATGGCCAAGCCGCACCTCGGCCAGATCGCCCACTTTGATGGTCCGGCCATTTTGCGCGCGCACCACAATTGCGGCTAAATCCTCCAAGGATTTAACCGCGCCGACGGACCGGACAATCAGCGATTCCTCGCCCGTTTTCAGGCGGCCTGCGCCATCATTGCGGTTGCTGCGCTCAATGGCTTGGCGCAGATCATCCACAGTCAGCCCCGCCGCGGCAAGGGCGGCCATATCTGGCCGCACTTCATAGCTTTCAACAAAGCCACCCAGCGCATTGACATCGGCAACGCCGGGCACCGTGCGCAAGGCAGGCCGGATGATCCAATCTAAGGTACGGCGCTTTTCGGCCAGCGATTGGGGCCCTCCAGCGTGAACATATACATGTCTGACAAGGGGGTAGAGATGGGCGCCATGCCGCCAGAGACACTGGCGGGCAGCACGTCTGTGACATTGGCCAGACGCTCGGCCACTTGGCTGCGGGCCCAATAAATATCAGTCCCGTCCTTAAAATCGATTGTGATGTCGGCAATCGCATATTTGGCAACGGACCGCAGATTGGCCTGTTTGGGAATGCCCAGCATTTCCATTTCCACAGGCGTAATCACGCGGCTTTCAATTTCCTCGGGCGTCATGCCGGGCGCTTTGAGGATGATTTTGACTTGAGTGGAGCTGATGTCGGGAAAGGCATCAATGGGCAGCGTCAAAAACGACCATGTCCCCCAGCCGGCCAAGGCTAGGGCGGCCGCAATAACCGCCAGCCGCCACGCAAGGGCCTTTTCAATCAGGCGCGCCAGCATCTTAATGCCCGCCAAAAATGACTTTGAGTTCCGAAATGCCCGAAATGGCAACGGGCTCACCGGCCTTTATGCCCGCAGTCAGAATGGCGCTATCGGCCTCCACCCCGCCCAACGTCACGTGCCGCACAGCAAAGCCTTTGGCAGTTGCAACAAAGACGGCGTCTTTGCCATTGATCCGGGTGATGGCGGCCACAGGCACACGCACGGCAGGCGTTGCACTTGTTGCTTTGAGCACCGCCGTAACTGTCTTGCCGCTGACCAGCCCGGGGGCGGGGTCAAGCCGCGCTTGGGCGGTGAGAGCCCGGGTCGCCGGGTCGAGCGAGGCGCCCACAGCAATCACGCGCCCCGTGGCCAATGTGCCATTGGCCTGCCGGATGCTGACCGCCAAGCCCGGCGCAACTTGGCCCGCCAACCGCTCAGGAATTTGCAAGTCCAGCATCAGCCGATCTGTATTTTCCACAATGAAAGGCGCGCTTAAGGGGTCAACAGGGCCACCGGTTTGCACGTTCACGGCGGCCACCCGGCCCGCAATCGGCGCGCGCAAGATAATCTCGCCCGTGGCGCCTGCGCCTGTCTGGCGCAAAATCCGCTGGTTCTCACGCACATCGGTTTCGGCCTGACGGCGTACGGCAAGGGCGGCCTCAGCACGTCCTGCGGCCATAATGCCTTCGCGCACCAATTGGGCGGCCCGCCGCTCTTCGGCTTGGGCAACTGCCAATTGTGCTTGGCTGCGCGCCAAGGCGGCGGAGGTGCGGACTGAATCAACTGAGCTTAAATGCGCCAGTGGGTCGCCTGCACGGACCTGCTGGCCCAAGACGACATAGGTGCGCGTGACGGTGCCGGCAAAAGGAATGGCAACGCCAACGCGCGCATCCGGCGGCAAGATGATCCGGCCCGATGCCGTGCCAATAATGGTGGAGGTGGTTGCCGTGGCCGCCACGGTTTCAATGCCCAATTGTTTGATTTGCGCGGGGCTGAGCTGGCCGGCAGGTGCCGTCGCGGTGGGTTCTGGCGCAGGCGTGGGCCACAGCGCAATCAGCGCGCCAATCGCCAACAGACCAAGCGCCAGACCCGCTAGTTTCAGACCATTGGACCGGTTCATTCTTCCTCCAGCGCAAATGCGCCTCGATATGTTGGACAAATTGATGTCAGAAAGATGTCTTACGCGTCTCGCACAACAAGTATTTTGTCGGTATTTCAAGGAAAAACCAACGCCGGGTGATCAGATATTCTTTGGCAAGACCCAGTCTTGATCCACAGGACTCTCAAGCGCGGCTGGTTTTTGCTGTGCTTGACAGGCTTTAGCGGGAGGCAGAAGACTTGGTGTGGAACGAGACCTATTTATGCCAAGTGCTACTATCCTCCAGAGTCTATTGATTGCACTGGGCATCGGCCTGCTGATGGGTGCGGAGCGGGAGCGCCGCAAATCGCGCCGTAAATCGCCTGCAACAGCGGGCATTCGCACCTTTGCCGTTGCCGCTCTGTCAGGGGCCTTGGCAATGCATTTGGGCGGTGTGCCGTTGCTGTCGGTCGTGCTGGCCAGCACGGCAGCTTATGCCGCCCTTGGCTATTGGCGCAGCCGCGATGAGGACGCCGGCCTGACAACGGAATGTGCGCTGTTGGCCGCGGTGCTGCTGGGCGCCCAATCGCTGACGGCGCCGTCCCTGGCGGCGGGGCTGGCTGTTCTGTTGACCGTCTTGCTGGCGGTGCGGGATCCGCTCCATCGCTTTGTTGGTGATGTGATGACCAAGGGCGAAGTTTCTGACATTTTGATGCTGGCGGCCGCTACGCTGGTCATCCTGCCGCTGTTGCCCAATCGGGCAATGGGCCCGTTTGAGGCGCTGAACCCCTATAATATGTGGCTGGTGGTTATTTTGGTGCTGGCCATTGGCACAGCCGGGCGTGTGCTGACACGCTGGCTGGGGGCGCGTTTGGGCGTGCCCCTTTTGGGTTTGGTTTCGGGCTTTATTTCCAGCTCGGCCACGATTGGTGCGATGGGGGCGTGGAGCCGCACGGCCCCCATGCTGGTCCCCGTGGCGGCGGCGGCGGCTGTTTTGTCCACGGTCGCGACATTTGTGCAGCTGGGCCTTGTGATCTGGATGACAGATGCGGCGAGCTTTGCGGTGAGCGCGCTGCCCCTTTTGGCGGCCATTGCCATGGCCGGCCTGTTGGGCGGCGGCTTAACTTTGGTGGCGTGGCGCACGCCAGCCGCCCCGCCGCCCGATTTAGACCGGGGGATCAGCCTTGCCTTGGCGCTGTTCTTTTCTGCGACCTTGGGCGCCATTTTGATCTTCAGCGCGGCGTTGCGCAGCTGGTTGGGGGAGCCGGGGCTGGTGTTGGCCGCGGCGATTGGCGGGGTGTTTGACGTGCACGCCGCCTCAATTGCGCTGGCAGCGCAGGTCAGCGCGGGCAAGATAACCCCAAGCCAAGCTATGCTGCCCCTATTGGCGGCCTGGACATCAAGCGGGGCGGCCAAAATTATCCTTGCTCTGACGGCCGGGCCGCGTGGCTTTGCGCTGCGCGTGATGCCCGCCCAGCTGCTGATTGTTCTTGCGGCATGGGCAGTGGCTTGGGCTGGGGGCGTGATGCTGCCTTAAGCCGCACGGCGCAAAATCTTAAAAAGAAATGTTGTATATATACAACGTTCTGCTATATTCACCTCATGCTTTTCAACCGCATCAACCTCTTTCGTCAGGAAAAAGGCTTATCCCGCAAGGAATTGGCTGAGCTGGTTTGCGTGAACCCGCAAACCATCGGCTATCTTGAGCGCGGCGAGTATCGACCGACGGTGGAGCTGGCGTTGAAGTTAGCACGGGCTTTTGGCGTGAGCGTCGAGACGCTGTTTGCGCTCGAGCCCTTTCCATCGCTCGCCACACAGCTTGACCCCAAAGCAACTGAGGAGCCGCCTCATGACCACATCTGAACCCCCCCGCCATCTGCGGATCAATCTTAGCCCGCGTTCCGGCAAAATCTTGGGCAGCTATGCCCTGATTGCCATGCATGGCTGGTTTTTTGCCAAGCTTGGCTTGCCCTCCTCTGCGGGGGGAGCCGAAGTTTTTGTGGGCCTTGCCGCGTTGACGGGCATGATTGCCAGCATTGTCTTTTTTGTGGGCACCTATGGCGTTTTGGCCAATGCGCCAGATACCATGCTGGATGAGCGTGAATTGGCAGAGCGCAACCGCGCCTATTTTTCCGCGTTTAAATATCTTGTCGCCATGACCATTGCGGGCGGCATGGTCCCAGAATTTCTGTCAAAGCTGTTCAACTTTGATTTGTCTGTGGCGGTGATGAAGAATTTCATGCTGCTGATGTTTACAACCGCGCTGGTCCTGCCGGGCTTTTTCATCGCCTGGGCAGATAAGGCGGACGGCTAAGCGCCTTTGCGCCCTGACAGGGGCGGGCGGGCGCAGGGTGCGGAGGTAGCCTGCCCTGCCCTTGATCTGCGCTCACCAGTGGTAAGTGGCAGATTTTGCCCTATATCCTTTCTCTATGTCGCCTTTGTCTCAGCGCATTCTTTTGTGTGTCCCGCTTCTTGGCTGGGCCGTTTTGCTGGCTGGGCTTTGGGGCTTTGGCCCGCCGCTGCTCCTTGCTGTCACGCTCGTTGCGCTGGTGCTCGCGGCTGTCCATCATGCAGAGGTGGTCGCCCATCGTGTGGGTGAACCCTTTGGCACGCTGATCCTTGCCGTCTCTGTCACTGTGATCGAAGTGGGGCTGATTGTCTCGCTCATGCTCGCCAATCAAGACACGGCAGCCACTTTGGCGCGCGATACGGTGTTTGCCGCCAGCATGATTATTGTGAATTTGCTCTTGGGGCTGTGCCTCTTGGTTGGTGCGCGCCATAAAGAAGAGGCGCGCTTCACCCGAACTGGGGCGACCGCCGCGCTCAGCACGCTCGCCACGCTCTTAGTGCTGACGCTGGTCCTGCCCAATTTCACCACCAGTGTCAGCGGCCCCGTTTTTTCCCCCTCGCAACTTGCCTTTGTCGCCATCTTTGCGCTGGTCTTATACCTTACTTTTGTGTTTGTTCAGACAGTGGCCAATCGCGATTATTTTCTGCCACAAGGGGATTTGCAGTTTGAGCCCGACGCCCATGCGCAGCCGCCGTCCTTGCAGGCCGCGCGGCTCTCCTTTGTCGCGCTTATCACCAGTCTGGGCGCCATTGTGCTGCTGGCCAAAAGCCTGTCTGCCCCGCTTGAGGCGGCCATTGCCGCCGCAGGTGCCCCCTTGGCCCTGGTGGGGATTGCCATTGCCGCCATTGTTCTTCTGCCCGAAAGTCTCGCTGCGATTAGAGCTGCTTATGCCAATCGGCTGCAAACCAGTTTGAACCTGGCCTTGGGGTCTGCGCTGGCGACGATTGGCCTGACGATCCCAGCCGTTGCCATTGTTAGCTTTTGGCTGGGTCTGCCGCTGACACTTGGGCTGGATGCCAAAGGGATTGTGCTGCTGGCCCTCACCTTATTTGTTGCGGCCTTGTCCTTGGCGCGTGGGCGGACGACCATGCTGCATGGCGCCGTCCACCTTGCGATATTCGGCGCCTATATTGTGCTGACGATATTTCCTTAAGCCGGCCTGCCCTTCTGGCGCAGGCTGCCGGCGTTCGTCTGGCAGGCCAGTGGCCGCCTCTGCCATCAGCCCGATCAGCGCGTCCAACGGTTAGGTCACTTCACCGTGAAGGTGACTTTGCCTGACATACGATGCCCATCGGCCCCTGCGGCCTGCCAGCGAATATCATAGGTGCCTGTTTGCAATGGCTTTTTAAGCGTTAGCGTCAGCTTGCGATTATTGTCGGACCAGGTCTGTGTAAAATTGCGGATAAACATATCCCCATGGTCTGGCATGCCGGGCATGGCGGTCATCACCACGGCAATGGCGGCCGTTGGCACCAAGAGCGGCTCGCTAAAGCTGAGCGACACGGTTCGCGGGGCGGCCACGTGCGCGCCTTGTGGCGGGGTAGAGGCCACCACGCGCATATGCGCTGCAGCGGGGAAAGCGACCGCACAGGCCAGGGCCGCCGCGATCAGAGCAGAATAAGAAGCTTTCATGCGTGCTATCCTTTTTCTCAAAACCAAAAGCGAATGCCGACAACCAGAGCTGTCGGATGGGGGTCTTCTCCTTTGGCGCGGGCGAATGCGGCGCTGGTGCCCAAATGCCAGCTTTGCTCAACCCCAATATAGGGGGCAAATTCGCGCTTAAATTCATAGCGCAGCCGGACCCCCAATTCGACCTTGTCGATCCCCGCGCCAATGCCAAGCTGGCGATTATCTTGGGCTGCCAAATTCACCTCAGCGCGCGGCTGCAAAATAATCCGTTGCGTGATCCGCTGGTCAAGCTCCGCTTCGACGCGCGCGGTAAGATCCCCGCGATGCGATAAAAAGGCGGCGGCATCGACTTCAAAGAAATAAGGGGCAAGGCCCTGCACGCCCAGAACCGCATGGGTGCTGCCATGGCCAGCGACATCTTGGCGGGCGCCCAGTTGCACATCCCAATAGGGGGCAATTGCCTTTGACCAGAGCGCCTGTACCTCGGCATCGCCTATGTTTTCGCCAAAGCCGCCTTCGCCTTCGCTCTTGATCCAAAGCCGGTTGGTCGGGCTGCCATAATAGGCTTGGACATCCCACAAATAGCCATCCCCGCCTTGGCGCATATGTGTTTCCAGCCGATCGGCCTGCACCCAGAGAGTCGCAAAATTGCCATGGGCGCGATGTTCTTTTGCACGCGCCGCCCGCATCACCTCTGCGCCCCAAATCGCGTCGGCTGCCCGCGGCGGGCCGCTGCCCGCTTCGGGGGGCGGGGGCGTTTCCATGGTTGGGCCGGGGGATGGGTCAGTGGCAGGTTGGCCTTGGCCCGCATGATCTACATGGTCGGCATGGGCTGAATGGCCCCCATGGTCCATTTGCCCGGCATGGGGCGTGTGTTGCGCACGGCCCGGCGTGGTGAGCATCAGAGCGCCCAGCGCCGCGGCGCACAGGTCAGCGTGGCGGACCATCATTTCTCTCCCGGTCCAGCCACAGTCACCACCTGCATCATCCCCGCGTGCATATGGTAGAGCAGATGGCAATGGAACGACCAATCCCCCGGCTCATTGGCCGTCAGGTCAAAAGTTGCACTCGCCCCCGGCTGAACCACCAGCACATTTTTGCGGGGCTGCTGCGCGGGCGGCTGGCCATTAACGACTTCAAAAAACATCCCGTGCAAATGAATGGGATGGGCCATCATCGTATTATTGACCAGCTTTACGCGGACACGTTCATTCCACGCAAAGCGGATCGGCGCATCGTCTACGGCGTGGTACATCTTGCCATCGAAGGACCACATATAGCGTTCCATATTGCCCGTGAGGTGCAGTTCCAACAGGCGTGACGGTTCGCGGCTATCCGTATTCGGTTCCAGCGCGCGCAACATGCGATAGGTAAGCACACGGTGCGGCACATCGCGCAGGCCCAGACCCGGATCGCCGGTTTTATCGATGGGCGCCATCGACACCATGTCCAGCCCCGGGCCAATTTTAACATCGGGGGGCAGCAAGGCCGTGTCGCGCATGCTCATGCCCTTCATGCTGTGCGCCCCACCGCCCTTATGCGCTCCATGGCCCGCATCGCCATGGTTCATCCCCATATCGGCCATGGTCAGCAAAGGCGGGTCGCGCAAAGCAGGCACTTCGGCGCGCGCCCCCGGCTGGCTGGCCAACATCGCCAGCGCCATGCCCGATCGATCCATGGATTCGCACACAATCGCATAAGCCTCAGCCCGGCCCGGCTCAATCAGCACGTCATAGGTTTCGGCGGTCGCTATCTGCAATTCATCAACGTCCACGGGATGCACATTCTGGCCATCCGCTGCGATCACCGTCATTGGAAGGCCGGGGATGCGGATGTTGAAGAAGGTCATGGCCGAGCCATTGATGATCCGCAGGCGAATGCGCTCCCCCGTGCGGAACAGATATTCCAGCCCCTCTTTCGGGCCGCGTCCATTGGCGAGATAGGTATAGGTGGGCGCGCTGACATCGGCGATGTCAGTTGCCATCATGCGCATCTGTGCCCACATGCGCCGTTCGGCTCCGGTCATTGGATAGCCGTCTGTCCAGCTCGACAATTGTCGGCTGAAATAGCCTTCGCCGGTGCGCAACCGGCTCATAATGAAATGCGGATGCAGCGGGGTAAATTCACTTAACAAAAGAATATAGTCGCGGTCATAGGCCACGGGCTCAGGGCCTGCGGGATCAATGATCAGCGGCCCATAATGGCCCGATTGTTCCTGCATCCCTGAATGGCTGTGATACCAATAGGTGCCTGACTGGCGAATGGGGAATTCATAGCGGAATGTTTCGTGCGGCTTGATGCCCGGAAAGCTCACGCCCGGTACGCCATCATATTGAAACGGCACCAACAGCCCATGCCAGTGGATTGAGGTGTCTTCATCCAAATGGTTGGTGACGTTCAGCTGAACAGACTGGCCTTCACGCAGCCGGATCAGCGGCCCGGGCACTGTGCCGTTGACGGCAACACCATGTCCCCGGCGGCCCTGCACAATCCGCTCCCCCGCCCCTACGGCCAGATCAATATTTGTGCCGCGCACTTCATCAAAGCCCAAGCGAATGGGGGTGCCGCTATGGCGCTTCATATTATGGCCGCGCGCCCAAGCGGGTGTCGCCGCACAAGCAGCGCCAAGGCCCAGTCCTTTCACCAAGGACCGCCGCGAAAGTCTTATGCTGTCACGCATGGCTTGCATCCTAGTTGCGTGCGTCTAGATAAGATACCCCCTATGGGTATTTCAAGAGGGCAGGCTTATGCCAAAGGACAAGGCATCCACAGTGAATCGATTGCGCCGCATTGAAGGCCAGGTGCGCGGCGTTGCGCAGATGGTGGCGGATGATCGCTATTGCATCGATATTCTGCATCAAATTCAGGCTGTGCGCGCCGCGCTGGCCAAAGTTGAAAGCGCGGTTTTAAAAAGCCATGCCGCGTGTTGCGTGCGCGAGGCCATTGCCTCTGGCGATGCCGAGGAGCAGCGCGTGAAATTTAGCGAACTCATTGATTTGTTTGAGACTGTCCGGCGCTAAGCCTGTGCCCGCCCGATAGAGGCGGCCGTCCAGGGGCGCCAAGATGCAAAAAACCCGCCGGACATTTGGGCGTTTCAGCCCAGCGTCCCGCGGGTTTTGTGTGTCTGGGAGAGGACCCCGGACTAAATGGTGCGGTCGAGAAGACTCGAACTTCCACGGGCTTTCGCCCACAACGACCTCAACGTTGCGCGTCTACCAGTTCCGCCACGACCGCACATTTTTCTGCCAATTTG
>JACCDH011198495.1_pt1 | contig 21052 bp, 17 predicted proteins | sample 7442481 | NCBI WGS metagenome assembly JACCDH01 (sample SAMN15323433, study PRJNA562643) | freshwater metagenome | isolation source: river surface water | place: USA:Blue River Watershed | collected 2017-08-15 | reverse complement strand
TGAGGTAATTATCCTGAGACAACAACATATCCTTAGGAGTAAAATCTATGTTTACCATTTTACCATTTTGTAAAGTTTGTAAACTATACACAGAGGTTGGTTTTAAATTAGATAATTTTACAATTCCGTTTCCATCACTTTTTACCGTGCCAATTTTTTTTCCATTTTCTAGCAAATCAAAAGTTTGAAAAGCCAAATTTTTACCATTATGCATAGTATTTACACTGGCAAAAACCTGATTGTTAGAACTTTTCCATTTCAACTCTGGTTCTTGCACGGCAACTTCGTTTACAACAGGAACCTCCACTTTAGGCTCCTCTGGAAGAGGTAAATTATTAGCAGGCGAACTTATTTTTGGTTCCTCCACCTTAGGTGTTTCTGCGGCATAAGGCAATTCGTCCTTATTTATTATAGGATCCACAGGAATAGATTTAAACTCCAAGGAACTTTCCTGCGATTTTAATTTTTGTTGCGGCGTAAAATTGGTTTTAATCAGCTCACCATTTTTAACCCCTTGTAAAGTGTACAACACATTAGCTTGTAAATTTTCTAAAATTATTTCACCATACGCATCGCTTTCTATACTAGCAATTTTATTGTTACCTTGCATTAAATCATACTGTTGATAACGCAACTTTCGTCCGTCCAACATACCATCCACTTTACCAAAAATCAATTTATCTTTTTGTACCCAAGGCACTGTTTGTTGAGAAACTTCCTCCATAACCTCATTTTCAACTGGAGGAACATTTTGAACAAGCTCTTCTTTTACAGGAATATTTAGTTTAATTTCTTCTTCTGGCGCTATCTCAATTTTTGGTTCTTCTTTAATAACCACATTGGTAGGCAATTCGGTTAAAGTTAAAACCTCATCTTGCGTTTCCAACATATCTTTAGGCTTAAATGTGATAGCCACCGATTTACCGTTTACCTGAGTTTTAAGAATGTAAAAGGTATTAGGTGATAAATTTTCTAAATCTACCCAACCATTTTCATCACTTTTTACAGTCGCAATTTTATTTCCCCCTTGAATTAAATCAAAACTTTTATTCAACAATTTTTCATCGTCAAACTCCGTATATATTTTACCAAATACTTTGTTGTTTTTTTGATTCCACGGTAGTTGTTTTTTAGGTAAATCTGGAATTTCTTCTCTTTCCACCACCTGCTCTAAAATTTCCTCCAATTCCATCACATCCACATTTTTTGTCAACATATCTTTAGGAATAAAATCTAATTTTAGTTTTTTTCCATCCTGCTTAGTTTGTAAAGAATACAATAAATTGGGTGATAAATTATCCAAATTTAATTTTCCTTCATCATCGCTCTCAATTTTTGTAACTAATTTATCCCCATTCATTAAATCAAAATGAACATTTTTTAATGATTTACCTTTGTAAACCGCATTGATTTTAGCAAAAATCTGATTTCCAGATTGTTTCCATGCTAAATCATCTTGATTATCTATTATTTCGAAATGCTCCGTATCATTACCATCCTTCTTTTGATTATTTTCATCACTTTCATCAGGTGTAATTCGAATTTCGTCCACTTCAAGCTCAACATCAGCAATAATTTCTTTTTCCACATCCTCTTTTAAAGATAATTCTTCATCTTCCTCTGTATCAATTGGCGTTATCTCTTCCTCTTCTTTTAAATCATCATCCGTACTATCTAAATTTTCCTCTTCATCATTTTGAGTAATCTCCTCTTCATCTTGATTTTCCTTAGTCATTTCATCCTCCAAAACATCTTCTTCTAAGGCTAAGGAATCCTGATTTAAAACCGAATCATTTTCTGCAAGTAAAAGATTATTCAAACTATCTTTTAGATTTTTTAAAGAATCCAAAATTGCTAATTTATCCTCAATTTGAGATAGTTGATCATCTGTAAGTTTATTCAGTACTATCTTGTTATTTTCTTTATTTTTAATTCTAAATTTAACCTTTCCACTTTCATCCGATTTTTTAACAATTGGCTCCCTATCCGCTGCAAACTGTTTAGATTCTACTCCATCAAAAACTACATATCCATCCATTAAATTAAATTCCTCATAAGCCATCATGGTAGCTAAATCGTACTCTTCATATTTATTACCTTTCACAAGATCTTTAATTTTTTTCCAAATCGATTCTTTTTTATCCTCTTCAAAAACTACTACCTCCTCTGAAAGCTCCTCCTCCAATTCTGGGATTTCAATTTTAACAGCTGTAATTAATTTCACATCCAAATCCTTCATGGAAGATAACACTAAAAACTCTCTTGTATTTTCACCCGTTTCCTGCACAGTAAAATCAATCCGATTAAATAAAAAACCATCTTTTCTTACCGTAATTTTGTAATTCTCGCCTAAATCTGGTTTAAAAGTAAAATAGTTTTCATTTTCTTCTAAATCAACCGATTTTTTATCGGATTTAGATACACTAAATGTTAATTGATTGTAAGCAGATAAATCTTTAAGATGTAAATAATCATAATCGAAAATAATTTCGAGAGGTTCTTTTTTATTAAATATATAAATATCATCCAATCCAGTTCCATTAATCCTATCAGATACTATAAAACCTTTCCCAGGATCTTCGCCTTCAAAATAACAAATATCATCCCCAATCGAATTCATTGGTGCACGAAGGTTTTCTACATGCGTCCATCCTTGTAAGGAATCATATGTAGATTTAAAAATATCCAACTTACCCATTCCCGGATGACCGTTTGAAGAAAAGTATAAATTTTTATCATTATCGTAAAATGGAAATAACTCGTTATCTACCGAATTTACATCTGGACCTAGGTTAAATGGCTGACTCCATCTTCCGTTTTTTTCTTTAAAACTTACATAAATATCTGTACCCCCCACACCACCAGGCATATCCGATGCGAAAAAAATCATTTTACCATCTTTAGATAAAGAAGGATGAAAAACCGAATAATTGATACTATTAAAGTAAAAAGCCGATTTAGGATTAGTCCAACTACTATCCTTATTTAACTTAGAATAAAAAACTTGCAAGGTATTTTGAACTACCTTATCCGATTTTTTCAATCTTTCCCCTTCAACAGTTCGTGTAAAATATATTTCGTTTCCATCGGGCGAAAAACTTGGTGGACCTTCGTGTAAATTGGAGTTAAGTTGAGGGAAAAAATAAATAGGATTTGTAAAACTTTTATCCGTACCATTAAACTCTACAAAATATAAATCCAACAAAGGAGCATTATTTGCGCCATCAAAACTTACAAAAGGTTTACGCCCCCCTTTACGTTGCGACGAAAATAAAACACCATTTTTGTAATACATGGGCGAAATTTCAACCCCATCGGTATTCCACTGTTTAATTTCAACTACATCATACATTGGATCTTCCAAAATCATTTTTTCTGCCAAATCACAGGATTTAGCCATCATTAAACCTCTAGGATCATCGGGGTTTAACTTTTGATATCTTAAAAATATTTCCTTTGCTTCGGCATATTTTGCTGCAGCTTTTAAAGCTAAACCATAATTATACACCGCCTCTTTTCCCCCACCTTTACTAATAGCATTTTTATAGTTTTTTCGGCTAATTCAAAATTCCCCAGTAAACGATAACAATCTGCAATTTTTGTGATAGCTTCAATTTTGATTAAAGGTTCGCTATTGTTTACTTCTTTTTCGAAAAAAGGAATTGCACGTTCATATTGTCCCATATCAAATAATCTGTTCCCTTTTGCCAAATTTCTTTGCGCAAAAGAAGAACTCCCTATTAAAAATAATAGGCAAATTAAAAAACTTGATATGTAATTAAACCTCCACATTAAAAATAATACCTTGGATGAATAATTTTAGTTCGTGCAGGTTCCAATAAATTAATATAGTATCCTAGCATAAATTCGTGCGAACTATTGGAATATGGTTTTAAGGTATTGGTTCGGGTTTCATAATTATATCCAAAATAAAATTGATCTAACAATTCAATTTTTAAAGTAAATACTAAAGCATCACCCGTTCTATAAGCCGCTCCAATTCCATACTTTTGCTGATACACAAAGTAAGTACCTATGTCCATTTGCCAAGGTGAACCACTAACCGCCTTGATTAAAGTATGAGGTTCAATCTGAAACAATTTCCCTATTGGTATAGCTCCACCAGCGTTTATAAAATGGTGGTTCCGATATGCAATATCCTCAGGACCAGATGAAAATCTGGAGGCAACTAAATTTTGCACAGAATATCCTGTATACCATTTTTCGGTGGTGTAAAACAAACCAAAAGCACCATTGGGTTTTAATGTTCGAGCTCTACCAGCAGGAATTATGATATCTCCAACATCATAAATCTCTAAACTTGCCCAATCTAAACTGTGTTGCACTATACCCAATTCTACCCCCATAGACAATCTCCCTTCGCCTATTGTGATATAATAATTACTTGAGAAATTTAATCCGAAATTATTACTAATCCCAATATTATCATTAAAAACACGCATACCAAATCCCATATATTTTACTTGCCAAGGCATGGTAACAGTTAATTGTTGCGTGGTTGGAGAGCCAGGGAAATTTAATAAGTGATTACGATGTGTTAATAAATTTTCGGCGCGATTACGCAAACCAGAAAATGCTGGATTAAAACTATATCTATTAAAGGTATGCTGACTATACAAAGGGATTTGTTGAGCCACCAAGGAAGCGCTCAACAAAACTAAAATTACTAGTATTTTAAAATAAATTTTCAAAATATTATTCCCTTTTTATCATTACATAACCTGTATAAACCAAACCTTTATCCCCTAGCTTCACAACATAAAAATATGTTCCATCAGGTAATATTCTTCCATTATTAGTTGTACCTTGCCAATCGTTTAAATAAGGGGCTGAGGTATAAACTTCTGTAGACCATCTGTTGTAAATTGTTATAGAATTATCTTTAAAATAATCAATATCAGTAATAATCAATTTATCATTTTTACCATCGTTATTAGGCGTTATTATTTGAGGTATTTTATTTGGTAATTCGCTTAAACATCTATCCACATTTATTTCCACGTAAGAAGTATCTTTACATACGATATTCGTTACCTCTAAGGCATATGTTGTAGGTACTACTGGATGAACTAAAGGATTAAAAACAGTAGGATTAATAATATTATCACCTATCCATCTGTACGATTGCCCCCCATCTCCAGTTAATTGTATGGTATCAAACCTACAAATTTCTCTAGGCATCCCTGCATTTGCAAAAGGAATATCTGTATCTACAAAAGCATTAATAAACGTTAGTTTACTGAAACAATTACCAACTTTAGTTCGAACCCAAAATTGAGTAGAAACAGTTGGACGAAGTGTAATAGAATTTTGAACAACTTCTAAAGATGGACTCGTGCTCCATACATACCTATCTCCTCCATTGGCAGTAATGGTTGTGCTTCCACCCACACAAATTGCAAAAGTATCTACATTTACACTTACCGTTGGCGTAAATTCAACATTTTTAATTATGGTATCCGATATATCCGTACAATTATTTAAGCTTCCAACTACATAAAAAGCATCTGTATTTTTAATACTATCTATAGCAAACGTACTACCATTTAAACGAATAATACTATCCGATTGATTATACAAAACAAACCAATCAGATGGAGGAGAAATGGTAAACACAACATTTTGTCCATCGCAAATAGTTGCCCCCGAAGGATTTGTTGTTAATTTAAAATCTGGAATTTCCCAAACTTTTGTTACAATAGTATCCGAGTATCTAAAACACAAATTACGATTATTTACCACCAAATGCAATGGGGTTAAATCTGGTATATCCGAAATAAAATATGAGCTATCTAAACCTGTTTGGACTAAAGTATTGTTTAAATAAAAATCATACTTTTCGAAACCTTGATTTGCAGAAAATGTTAAAGGTGTTCCTCTACATATCGTATCGTTATCATCCGAACTTATTACATTTAATGCCGGAAATCCTACCACATAAAAATCTGTACTATCAGCAATATAACTACATTGAAAATTACTACTCTCCACCCTAACGGTATGATAGCCTGGCTGTAAACCTAATGTGGAATATCTAAAATAGATTGAATCTTGAACCAACTGGTTATTAATATAAAATCTATAACTATCAAAACCAATAACATCCGATCGTAATTCTAGGATTTCTCCCTGACAAACCGAATCGTTTTGAGCATTGGATAGTAAGTTAAACTGAGGTGTTTCAATTACTGTAATCCTAGCACCTTTTAACACCGACGGACATTGTAATTGTGTAGAATCAATTAATCGAGCAAAAACAGAGGTATCTTTAAAAAAGTTTGCCGTAAAACTTAAAGTTTTTGCATACGTTACACCGCCATCCCATGAAACCATGTATTTATTACTTGGAGTTTCAACATTAAATACTCTTAAAGTTCTTTCTTCGCCTTCACAAATATCAAAACGTTTAGTTAAATCAAATTTTAAAGGTTCACAATTAATAGCATAACAGGTTACTCTATCCGACATTTCACTTAATGAACAAGGTTCCTCACCTATCGCTCTAATAACTGCATATAAAGAATCTCCTGAGCGAACATTGGTTCTGAAATGACTTAAGCCTTCAAATCCTGAACTTGGAGTTATAAAAGGAAATCCATTGATACTAATTTCGTACCCAATCGCATTTGGGACAGTGTCCCAAGTAAATGAAATACTGTTAGTTGTAGTTAATCCACAATTTAAATTTGGTTTTGCCAATTCCTCTGCTACAGATATAGTTACTGGATCACTTTGAAAACTACACCCATTTAATGTGGTTTTAACCGAATAATAACGATTATGAATAGGTTCGGTTAATAAATATCTTGGGTTAGAACTAGATTCTAAAGATTTTAATCGTTCAAAAAATTCGTAATTATCGTAATTTTTAACTGAAGCCGATAATAAAACCGTATCGTTGCTACACACATTGGTATCCATATTTAAGGTTACAAAAGGAATAGGTTTTACTTTTATGGTGAACAATTTAGTAGTAGGGGTACACCTACTTTGTGTGGTATCCCAAACTGCAATTTGCACTGTTGTATCCTTTGTAGGAATAAAAGTTTTACTTAATATTTTTCCAACTTCTTCATCTTCCCATTTTGTTACAAAAGTTCCAGAAGGCGTTTCGATATTAAAAATCCTTAGTGTAACTGGTTCTCCAGCACACACTTCTCTAAATGGAAAGTTTAAATCAAATTTAACCTCGCCGCACGGCATGATACAACAAACCGAATTAGATCGCTAATCCTAGTATTTTCAATATTAACCACTTTAGTTTTAAAAGTGGTTAAAAATGATTTTTGAATTTGCCAATTTCCATCCATCACATCAAAATATTTAATGATTCCCATTAATTGTACCTAAACGTAAACTGGTTACTTTTTGCTATTTTATCTTTGACAGAGATAAAATGAAAAAATATGAATATATTAAACTTCACAACAGTATTTCCAGATGAAAATAGCTGTAAAATCCATTTTAAAAATCAACGAGAAAAAGAAGGCGTTGTTTGTAAAAAGTGTGGATGTAAGAACCATTATTGGCTACAAAATAAATGGCAATGGCAGTGTAAAACCTGTAATTTTAGAACTACATTAAGAAGTGGAACTGTAATGGAAAACTCTAATTTAAAAGTAAGACTATGGTATTTAGCCATGTTGTTTATGAGTTATAGTAAAAAAGGAATTTCTGCTATGGAGTTACAACGCCAGTTAAATCATAAGCGATATGACACTATATGGTCATTAATGCACAGATTAAGGAATGCTATGGGTAATAGAGATGCATTATATACTTTGGAGGGTATGATAGAATTTGATGAGGCATACTTTGAAAAAGCTACGCCAGAGGGGAAAAATTAAAGAGAGGAAAAGGTAGTCAAAAACAACAGAATGTAGCTGTTATGGCAGAATCAACAGAATTAGAAGATGTGGAAACGGGAAAAAAGTCTAAACATTGTCGATATTTCAAAATAAAAGTTTTGGATACTCATAAATCAAAAGAAATAGTAGATGCAGTAAAAGATAATATTGAAAATAAATCTATTGTTTTTTCGGATAAAAGTACAAGTTATGTTGATATTTGCGATTATGTTGAGATACATTCTATGGAAAAATCAACTACTAAGACTACTAAATCTACTCTTAAATGGGTTCATGTTGCAATTAGTAATGCAAAGCGCACATTGTTAGGTATTTATCATAAAATAAATGGGAAATGTTTACAACTTTACTTAGATGAATTTTGGTATAAACTAAACAGAAGGTACTATGGTGAAAATTTATTTAACAGATTAACTTTAGCAGTAGCGAAAACTTACTGGTAAGATAGCGGGGAATCATTATTTTTTATATGAAATTAGATGCAACTGATACGGCTAAAGAAATAATAAGGTTTTAAAAAAAATAAATATTTTTTTAAAAAGATGAAGGCACTTCTAATTTCATCCATTCTTTAGATTTAGGATGCATAAATGTAATTTTTTCGGCATGTAAATATAGCCTCTTATCTAACTTACCATACAAATCATCCCCCACAATTGGCGCGTTTAAACCTAAAACATGAGCCGCATGCACTCTTAATTGATGCGTTCGACCTGTTAGAGGAAAAAATCTAATTTTAGTTCTACCATCTATAATGGAAATAACTTCATAATCTGTTTCGGCATGTTTACCAAACTGATTACAAACCATCTGCCTTGGCCTATCCTCAATATCCAATCGTAATGGCAAAGAAATTTTACCTTTTAGCACATCCACTTCTCCATCCAAAAGGGCTACATACTCTTTTTTTACTTTACGTTTAATAAACTGGGCTTGCAAATACTGATGCGCATCTTTTGTTTTTGCAATCAACATAATCCCAGAGGTACTCATATCTAATCGATGAACAATTAAAGGACTTGTACAATCTGGAAACATTAGCTGCATCCTTGTAAACACAGAATCCTCAATATGAATTCCAGGAACCGATAACAATTCGGCAGGTTTATGAATCGCCAATAAAAACGCATCTTCGTAAACAACATCAATCGTTTTTTCCGATGCAAGATTAAGTAACAAAGGATTATCTTCAACATCTAAACCTTCTAACATGTGTGTTAAAATAGGCTCACACTTTCCTCTACAAGAAGGATAAAAAGTTTTATGTTGACGAATTTCGGACAATGGAGATTCTCCCCACCAAAACTCGGCTAAGGCTAAAGGTTGTAAATTATGTAAATAAGCATATTGTAACAATTTAGGCGCAGCACATTCCCCAGCACCTGAAGGAGGCTGAATAGTACGTTCGTGATTAAAAATTTGGTATAAATTTTTAAGCTCTCCTCTTGCATTTAAAAAGCTATATTGTTTAAACAACTTTTCCTGAACATCAATTGATTGTAGTTTTCGCTGCTGCTTTAATAAGCGAATTTTATCTTCAAAAACTTTTAAATCTTCTGCACTTTTGGCAAGTTTTTGCCTCCAATAAGCAGCTAACTCTTTATAATGAAATTGTTTAATTAAACTTTCTTCTTTTAATTCTTCGCAAAGCTTGTTATACTCATCAGTACTTAGGGATAATATCAACTCGGCTCGTTTGGCATCTCGAATCTTTTTATCAGATTTTAATTTTGCTTTTGTTTCAGACAAATCTTTTTGCGATTGCTGAATATAATTTTGATGAGTAGTTATAGCCGTTTTATAGTCTGGATGACTCTCCCAAAAAGCTATATCATCACTTAAACGAATTAAACTTTCTCTTTCGGCTAAAAAAAAAGAATCAGCTGCCAACATATCATATACAGGAGGAACAAAATTTGGATAAATATTTTTATCCCCAATTTTACCCGAAAAAGCAGCTAAATAACCTATTTCACCTTTAACAGATTTAACCAACAAAACTCCAAACATTTTACCGATAGGTAATTCGTTAGGTTTTTTAGATTTCCAAAAAATATGATTCCAATTATTCTTACTAATGATATAATCTTGTAGCTCCTGAGCAGCTAAAACACACAAGGGATGTGCTTGATAATAAAATGGATATGTAAAATGAGTAGGTAAAGTAAAATTTTGAATATTACTTTTAAAAGAAATCAAACAATTATTTGCCATGGGTATAAACAAAAAAAGCGAGTAACTAAGTTACTCGCTTTAATTTTTTAGCTAGCGATTAGTGAGCAGCTTCTTCAGTAGTAGCTTCAGTAGCTTCTGAAGAATCTTCTTGAGTTTCCTCAACAACTTCTTCAGCAGTTTCTTCAACTTGCTCTACAGTTTCTTCAACTTGCTCTTCTACTTGTTGTGCACCACCACAAGAAGCTAACATAGCTACTACAGCTAATGATAAAAATACTTTTTTCATGATTTTTTTAATTTTCAATTAACAAACGTGGGACGAAATTATACATAATAAATCATTAACGCAATTTTTTTTTGTATTTTTTTTTGATTGTTAATAAAAAAATCACCTAAAGTTAACATTAAACAAAGAAACCTAATTATTCATTAAATTATTCAATTGTTTGATTTTCATAAACATAAACCTCATTTAATACAATCGGAACACCTATTTTACACTCTTTTACAACTATTTTTGAAGGTGTAAATTTTATCCAAATTTTTAATTTATTAACATTTAAAGCGTCGTCCATATCTACTACTTGATAATAATTATCCTCAATTTTCAATACAAAAGGACATCCTTTACTTTTAAAATCATCCACAACAGTTGCTAATACAAAACCATCTCTAATTTTAAAATAGTCTTCCGGAGGTGCACTTTCAATTTTCTCCACTTCATCAACATGTGTTATGCTTTTTTTGGATTTACATGAAAACAAAAAAAACACCACCATCAACAAAAAAACATACTGTTTAATCATTTTAATTGTAGTATAAAATTAGTAATATCAACATTGTCTGCATAATCCATTAAAGTTGGTAATTGACTTCCGCCTGGTTGAATTTTACTTATCTTTTGATTTTTATCAATTACACATTGAATATCACCTTCGTTGGATTCAATAAACTCATTCAATTGTTCAACTTTATCAAAAAAAGCAAAATGCAAAACCGACAAAGGACTAAAAACATCAGATGACTCGCGAAACAAAACAGATCCACCATCCAAAAATTTTTGTCGGTTAATTAAAAAAACCGATTTATGGTAATCCAAATTATTTAAATATTTATGGTGTTGAAGTAATTCGTGTTGATTTTGTGGTTCTAAATTTTGAATCACCCACTCCATCTCTACTCCTTTTAATAAACATAAAAAATTTACGCTTCTACAACCCATTCCAAAATAAGTGAAAATATCTTTTTGCAAATTTTTCCAATCCTGTTCATTCTCGTCGCCATAAATAACAGCAACAGAAGTACGAGATTTACGAATAACATTTGGATATTTACCAAAGTAATATTCGAAATATCTAGCAGAGTTATTTGAGCCCGTAGCAATAACAGCATCAAAACCAGCTATTTTAGGAACAAAATCCACCTTATCCCTCCAATTATTATTTATAGAATATAAGCTCTCTAATAGTGCTGGAATTAAAAAACTATCCTCGCTACTTAATTTTACCTGCGCAACATTACCTGAAAGTAAAACATATAATAAATCCTGAAAACCCACCGCAGGAATATTCCCCGCCATAATTAAAGCTATTTTTTTATTTTGATTAAACCTATGAGTTAGGGATTTATAGTTGTTATACCATGATGCTACAGACGATTCGCTGAGGATATTCACACAGTTTTGTAAAGCTAAAACAATGTTATGTTTTGTAAACCATGTATTTTGTTGTTTAGCTTTATTTACCGCAACTAAAAAATCATTTATATCAGGAACCTCTTTTTGTAAATTAAGGATTTCTTGTTGAAGTAAATTTCCCCAACGTATAAAATCTAATTGATTATCCATAAACCGAATTATATATTTTGTTTAAAAAAAAAGGCTACCTTTTGGATAGCCTCATTTAAAAATTTTATTTATCAATTACTCTATTTGAAAAGTATAATTTTCTATCGCAATATTTTTACCTTCATCCTCTACAGACACTCTTAAAGTATAATTTTGATGATTAGTATTTGCTACGTAAGATAACTCTTTAGGTAATTCGGCAAAAATCTCTGCAAAAGTCAACTTATTATTCGTAAATGACGGCAAAGTACTTTTTTGTAAAGTAACATTAGAATATGTAGAATTAAAACTTGGTTTGATAAATACCCTATCCAAAGGCTTTGTTGCCACTCCTTGTTTAAACAACTCTATTCTAACCAAAGTAACTTCTAGGTTTTTAGCGCCTCTTTTTTGGGTAATCGTACCATCAAAATACATTACACTGTCTTTTTTTACCTTTATAATTCTTGGTTGACCTATATTAGTAGGCGTAACCTCAACCAATGGCATATAAGGCCTTTTTAAATACAACTCCCTCTTAAGAGATCTTCCATTCTCTAAAGTTGTAAAATTCCCTTCTTCATCTTCCGCATGCAATTCTAATGTATAATAACCCGACGCATAATCTTTATCATCAAAAAACAAATCGAAATTAATATCAATATAAGTTGAATTAGGGGATACTGAACCAGCAACTCCCCAAGCAGGTAAACCTTTAGTCAAAGTTGTTATTCCTGTAGAAAGCGCTACATTAGAACTATAGGTAACATAGCGCATTTCTTTTATTTTAGAGTTCCAATCTACTACCCTACCAGCAATATTCATTTTAATTGCGTCTTCACTATAAACAGTTCCATCTACAGGAGATAGGTATTCAAAAGCTGGAGGAGTAACATCTTTAGGATTTCTTGGACATCCTGTTAAAAAAATGACAAAAGAAGATAATATTGAAATTTGAAACCAAGTTTTCATAAGCAATGATTTTAAAAATATTTTTTGTTACGACAGAGTGAATATAAAGTTTACAAAATTAAATAAACTTTACTACTAAAACGAATAAAAGAAAACATAGTTGCTTAATCATTAAAATCATTTTTAGGTTTTTTTCTTGCTATTTTGATAAAGGACAATTTCTTTTTTTGACTTAATCGTTTTTCTATAACAGATTTTTTCACCTTAGTTTCTTTACGTAAGGGTTTAATATACAAAAGATTATCTAACAAACTAAACAGTTTAATTACAGCCAATTCTTTATTTTGAAATTGCGATCGTGTTTCCTCTACCATTAAAATTAAATGCCCATTAGGAAATTTTACATATAATTTGGGTAGTAAAATATTTTTTTTCTCATCAGTTAAAGCAAGTGAATGTACAAAATTCCAACTCAAAACAACTTTAGTGTTGGTTTTATTAACATGCTGGCCACCTGGACCACCACTTCTGGCAAAACTAAATTTAGTTTCGGCTTTAATATTTTGTTTATCTAACGCACTTAACATTTTTGTAAAATAAAAAAGCTGAGCTATTTTAGCTCAGCTTTAAGTATAATATTTAAAATTAAAATAATTTTAAAGTATCGATATTATTTAAATCGGCAAAAGATTGTTTTAAGCGTTCCACAAAAGAAACCTCAGCTTTTCTTAACCAAACTCTAGGGTCGTAATGCTTTTTATTTGGAGCATCTACACCATCAGGATTACCAATTTGTCCTTGTAAATAAGCTTCTTTATCTTTATAAAAACCTCTAACACCATCCCAAAATGCCCATTGTAAGTCGGTATCAATATTCATTTTGATAGAACCATAGCTAATTGCCTCACGAATTTCATCTACAGAAGAACCAGAACCGCCATGAAATACAAAATCAACAGGTTTTTCGGTTGTATTAAATTTTTTCTCAATAAATTTCTGAGAATTATCTAAAATTTTAGGTGTTAATTTAACATTTCCTGGTTTATATACCCCATGTACATTACCAAAAGCAGCTGCAATTGTAAATTTATCACTAATTTTCATTAACTCTTCATATGCATACGCCACTTCTTCTGGTTGAGTATATAATTTAGATTCATCCACATCACTATTATCTACACCATCTTCTTCCCCTCCAGTTACACCTAACTCAATCTCTAAAGTCATTCCCATCTTACTCATTCTCTCCAAATACTTCGCACAAATCTCAATATTCTCATGTAAAGGCTCTTCTGATAAATCAATCATATGAGAAGAAAACAAAGGAACACCATGTACTTTATAAAACGCTTCACTTGCATCCAACAAACCATCAATCCATGGCAATAAATTTTTTGCGCAATGGTCGGTATGTAAAATTACAGTTGCACCATATTGTTTAGCTAAATTCCAAACATGATGAGCACCTGCAACCGCACCTGCAATAGCAGCTTTTTGATTTTCGTTACTTAAACCTTTACCAGCAATAAACTGAGCACCACCGTTAGAAAACTGAATAATTACTGGCGATTTAACAGCAGCAGCAGCTTCCAAAACCGCATTTATTGTATTGGTACTTACCACGTTAACAGCAGGCAAAGCAAATTTATTAGCTTTTGCTACTTTAAAAATTTCCTGAACACCATCGCCAGTAATTACACCAGCACCGATTTTTGATTTTGTTTCACTCATTGTTAAATATTTTTTATTAAGCTTCAAATTTAAACAAATTATCCTCAATTTAGCATAATTGATTAATTTAGATAAAAATTTTTATTGTGTATAACCGAGAAGAAAGTAGTAAGTTAAAAAAGGAATTTTGGACCGCATTTGGTGTGTATATGAAAAAATACATCCCTGTTTACGGCAAAAAAATAAATTGGGTGAATTTTAACTCTAATTGCAAACCTGTTTATTTTCAATTAGATGCAGATAATAAAACTGCTAGATTTTGTATTGATATCCGACATAAAAACGCAGATGTTAGAGAACTTTTTTATTTACAAATGTTAGATTATCAAAATATTTTAAACGAAAACATTGGAGACCTAATATGGTTAAAAGAATACCTTAATCCTACAGGTATTGTGCACCCCCGTATTTATATCGAAATGCATGGAAAAAGTATATTTAACAAAAATGATTGGAAAAATTTATTTATTTTTTTTGAAGAAAAAATTGTTGCTATCAAAGAGTTTTGGGATATGGTAGATGAAATTTTTATTGAATTGGAAAACAATTTGTAACTTTACAAAGAAAATTTTCGTTTCCATCAATGTTTAACTCAATAAAATTAATTTCATGAAAAATTATATCCTAAGCATATCCATAATATTTGTTAGCTTATTTTCTTTTGGTCAAACTGATTTTTACAAAGACAGATTAATTTTTAAAGTTAAAGAAGAACATAGAAATTTATGCTCTAAAAATAGTGTAAATCATGAAAAGCTAAATGCTATTTTAAACAGATTAGAAAATGTAAACGTTTCCAAAATGTTTCCCAATCATTTTCCTCCTCGTGTAAAAGAAATTAATGGCCTACCTACCGTTGATATATCCTTAATGTACCAAGTAAATTGTTCGGAAAATAATGACATTGAACAAATTGCCAAACTACTAAACCAGTTAGAAATTTTAGAATACGCAACTGTTGATCATATTGTTTACCCTTTAAGCACCTATACCCCAAACGACCCCAACATCACTAACCAATGGCATTTACCATTGATAAAAGCTTTTGAAGCTTGGGCAATTGAAAAAGGAGACACCAACGTAGTAATTGGTATTACAGATACAGGAATAGAACTTACGCATCCAGATTTAATTGGAAATATTAAATATAATTATGCAGACCCCATTAATGGATCAGATGATGATGGAGATGGGTATGTGGATAATTTTTACGGTTGGGATACGGGGGATAACGACAATAACCCCAGTTTTGCATCAAACAATCACGGCATTCCTGTTGCAGGATTAGCAGGAGCAACTACCGATAACAATAACCAAATTGCGGGTACAGGTTTTAAAGCCAAAATCTTACCAATTAAAATCATGAATAATACTGGTCAATTATCGGGAGCTTACCAAGGAATTGTGTATGCAGCAGATCATGGTTGTAATATTATAAATGCTTCCTGGGGATCTGCCAACTCTTTTAACCAAGCTCATCAGGACTTTATAAATTACGCAACTATAAATAAAAATGCCTTAGTTGTTTGTGCCGCAGGAAACAGTAATGCTCCAGATTTATTTTATCCAGCTAGTTACCAATGGGCACTAAGCGTTGGAGGAACAAATTCTAGCGATGTTAAATGGACAAGTAGTACTTCTGAAGGAAGTAACTACAACTATTCGGTTGATATTACTGCTCCAGGAGTAAATGTATACTCAATATTAAATAATGGTAAAACTGCTAGCGGAAGAAAAGGAACCTCAATATCGGCTCCAATTGTTGCTGGAGCTGCTGCAATTTTAAAGAGTTACGACCCAAATTTAACCGCTCTTCAAATTGCCGAACAATTAAAATCTACTGCTGATAATACTGATAATATAGCTGGAAATGAAAATTTTAAAGGTTTAATGGGAAATGGAAGATTAAATATGGAGAGGATGTTAACCGACTTTACTAAACCGGGCTTACAATTTTATGATATTAAAACTGCGGATTTAAATAATGAATTTTTCACTGCTGGAGATACATTAAGACTTTGGGGTAATGTAGCTAATTTTTTAGCTGAAACTGGCTCAAATTCAATAATAAAAATCTCCTCAAATTCTGCTTACATTCAAATACTAAACAACGATATTAATATCGGAGGTTTAGGTACAAATTTAGTTCGAAATATACAAAACACACCTTTTAACGCGGTTATATTAGAAAACTTACCGTTTAATCATAAAGTTGGATTTTTATTTGAAATGATTGATGTCAATTATATTTCTAGACAATATTATGAATTAATTTTAAATCCAGATTACACTTCATACAACAATAACAATATTAGTAAAACGATTACATCAAAAGGTAAAATTGGTTTTAATGATGGTGGAAATCAAACAGAAGGGATTGGTGTTAAATATAATAACGGAAACAACCTTCTTTTTCAATCTGGTTTAATCATTGGAAATGCAAATGATAAAATTTCATTTGCTTTAGATGATGATTTTACTACTGAAAAATCAATTGAAATCAAAAATCCTGGAAAAGAAAGTCAGCTTGACGCTTCTGCTTTTTATAATGACAACAACAATAATATTGGCCTAGGTGTTTCTGTTATCGAAAAAAACTTATCATGGAATAAAAATGGTGTAGAAGGCAGTGTGATTAAAGAATATACAATCAAAAACACCACAAATACAGAATTGCAAAATGTTTATGTAAGTATTTTTGCAGATTGGGATATCGAAAACTATGACGCTAATTTAGCAAATTTTGACTCAATTAATTTATTAGCTTATTGTTACACAGCAAATGGTATACATGCCGGTATAAAATTACTAAAGGATACTAATTTCACCCATTATGCTTTCCAAAGCAACGGACAAAATGGTAGTATTAATTTATACGATGGATTTAGTAAAACCGAGCAATTTGCAGCAATTTCTGCAGGGAATGCAAGAAATTCAGTTAGCATTGCTACTGATGTAGCTCAAAGTATGGGCGCTGGGCCATATAACATACCTGCGAATCAATCCATAAAAGTTGCATTTGCCATGATTATTGCTGATAATTTAAACGAAATTCAAAACCAAGCGGTTAAAATTGATTCGGCATACTACACCATCAGAAATATTGATACCGATATAGCTTTTTCTCCAATAATATGCGCAGATAGTTGTAATGGTGAAATAGAGTTATTTCTAGAACATGGTATAGAGCCTTTCAATATTACATTAAACAATCAAGATATTAACAGCTATACTTTTAGCTTAAGTAAGTACGATAGATCATTAGGTATTCAGCACCAAACTTCGTTGTACACTATACAAAATTTATGTGCAAGCAATTACGATATTCAGATACAAGATGCCATCGGTAACTCAAGCGCTGCAAACATAAATTTAAATAATCCTACTCCTTTAACCAACGAGTTTATTAATGTGGTACAGGAAAATGGAAATTGTGTTGGTTTTGCGCAGGCAAATCCAATAGGAGGATTAGAACCTTATTCTTATAGCTGGAATTTGAGTACATCAGATTCCTCCATAGCAAGTAATTTATGCAGTGGCGAATATGTTGTAAGTATTACAGATAGTTTGGGTTGTGTATTAAAAGATACGATTGTTATATCCATACCAACAAGTAATGGAACACAAAATATAGCTTTTGTAAACATTTATCCAAACCCAGCAACTCAGTATATTTTTATTGAGTTTAAAGGTTCCAATTATGATTTTGTTGAAATTTTAAGTTTGGATGGTAAAAAAATAATGGAACAAGTTATTCAAAGTAATCTAGAAAAAATAGAACTTCCTCTACTTAAAACTGGCACTTATTTTGTTAGGTTAAGTAATCCTAAATCCAATATTGTTCAAAAAATAATTATACATTAACAATTATGCGTAAAACAAAATATTTTTCCTTTATTCTCTCTTTTTTATTAATGAGTTTTGTAATTCAAAGTGATTTAAAATTTAAAATAATTCAACAATCCGACCTAAACAAAATAATTCAAAAAAATAAAAAAGATATTAAGATTATAAATTTCTGGGCAACTTGGTGTGTTCCCTGTGTAAAGGAATTACCTATTTTTGAAAAAATAAATGATGAAAATATTCAAGTTCATTTAATAAGTTTAGATTTTAAAACCAATTACGAAACTAAAGTAAGTAATATGATTGAAAAAAAGAATTTAAAATCTGCAGTATATTGGCTCAATGAAAGTGATTTGAATTCGATTTATCCTACAATTGATAAAAACTGGAAAGGAAGTATTCCCGCAACTTTAATTGTGTTTCCTAACGGTAAAACCAAATTCCACCAAGGCTCTTTAGATGAAGAAAGTTTAAATAAACTTTTGGAGAAATGAAAAACTTAATGATTGGAAATTAATAATGATAAAAGAATATTTACAATCTTTTGGTATTTTAAACAATGATGAAATTGAAAAATTTGAACAAAATTTAATCACACAAAAAATACTTAAAAATAGCTACCTAATAAAAGAAGGAGAAATATGTAATGAAGTAGCTTTTATTTTAAATGGGATTTTTAGATCCTATTATACAACAGAAAAAGGTGATGAAATAACCTACTGCTTAAATTTTCCGCAAAATTTCATAACAGCCTACTCCTCATTTATTACAGGAAATGGTTCTAAAGAAAACATTCAAGCTATAACAAATGCCGAAATTTTAATTATTAATAAACAATATATTCAAAATTTAGAAGCAAATAATTCAAATTGGACAAAATTTTTAAAAGTAATTGCAGAGCAGCAATACATCAATTTAGAAAACAGAATATTCGAATTTCAAAAAAATAATGCATTGGAGCGCTATAACAATTTAATCAATCATCATCCAGAATATGTACAAAACATTCCTCTTCAACATTTAGCATCATTTTTAGGTATTACACAAAGACACTTAAGTAGAATTAGAAGAGAAATTGATTTATCACCTCAACATATTAAGTTTAAAAAATAAATTAAATATGGCAAATATTTTCGTTTGAATAAACCAAATAACTTATTTTAATTCAACTTGAGTTTTTAGACAAATGTCCTGTGAAAGTATATTTTAAGGTTTTAATTTTACTTTCAAAGACAAAACAATGAATAAGAAAATTTTAATCATCAACGGACATCCTAATAAAGATTCATTTAATTTTGCAATTTGTAAAGCTTATTTCGATGGCGCAAAAAAATCAGGAGCAGAAATTAAGGAAATCACTATTGCAGATTTACAATTTAATCCAAATTTAAACTTTGGCTACCAAAAAAGAATTGATTTAGAGCCCGATTTAATAGCTGCTTGGGAAAAAATTAAATGGGCAGAACATTTAGTTTGGGTACATCCCGTTTGGTGGGGAGGAGTTCCTGCTATCACTAAAGGATTTATCGATCGACTTTTTTTACCTGGTTTAGCATTTAGATATAAAAAAGATTCTGTTTGGATAGAAAAGTTATTAAAAGGGAAAACGGCACATATTATTACAACGCTAGATCAACCGAGTTGGTATTATTGGTTAATTTACGGCCGACCTAGTGTAAATCAATTAAAAAAATGTACATTAGAATTTTGCGGTATAAAGCCAGTTAAAATAACATACTTCGGAATTGTAAAAACCGCAAATATCGAACAAAGAAATAAGTGGTTACAGAAATTAGAAAAATTAGGTAATCTTCAAAAATAATTTAATAAAAAAGGCTACTCGTTTGAGTAGCCTTTTTTATTAAGTTTATCTAAATTAAACTTGTGCAGATTTAACAGTTTTGATAATTCTAGCAGCAATTTTGTATGGATCACCATTAGATGCAGGTCTTCTGTCTTCTAACCAACCTTTCCAACCTTTTTGAACAGTGATTAAAGGAATACGAATAGACGCACCTCTATCAGAAATACCATAAGAGAAATCGTTGATAGAAGCAGTTTCGTGCTTACCTGTTAAACGTTGCTCGTTGTGTGCACCGTAAACAGCGATATGTTCTTTAGCAACTGGACGGAAAGCTTCACAAATTTTCTCGTAAACCTCTCTAGAACCACAAGTTCTTAAAGTAGAGTTAGAGAAGTTAGCATGCATACCTGAACCATTCCAATCTGTATCACCAAGTGGTTTAGGGTGGTACTCGATATAGTAACCATATTTCTCAGTTAATCTATCTAATAAATATCTAGCAACCCAAATTTCATCACCAGCTTTTTTTGCACCTTTAGCAAACAATTGGAATTCCCATTGGCCACATGCAACCTCTTGGTTAATACCTTCGAAATTTAAACCAGCCGCGATACATAAATCAGCATGCTCTTCAACTAATTTTCTACCATGAGTGTTTTTACCACCTACAGAACAGTAGTACATACCTTGAGGAGCTGGGTAACCACCAACAGGGAAACCTAAAGGTAATTGAGTTTTAGTATCCATAATGAAATACTCTTGCTCGAAACCAAACCAAAAATCATCATTTTCATCATCGATTGTAGCTCTACCATTAGATTTGTGAGGAGTTCCATCAGCATTCATAACTTCACACATTACTAAGTAACC
>JACCDH011417711.1_pt1 | contig 21055 bp, 22 predicted proteins | sample 7442481 | NCBI WGS metagenome assembly JACCDH01 (sample SAMN15323433, study PRJNA562643) | freshwater metagenome | isolation source: river surface water | place: USA:Blue River Watershed | collected 2017-08-15 | reverse complement strand
GAGTTTTGGTTGCGAAGCGTTAGAAACTGCGCAAATAACACAGCGGTCAAATACCTAAAGAACTTTAATAAAATTATTAAGCTTTGTTTGGCCAATGACTGGCTAGACAAAAATCCATTCGCAAACTACAAATCAAAAGTTAAGGAAGTGGAGCGAGTTTACTTAACTGAAGATGAAATCCAATCCATAATCGAAAAAGACTTCAAAACAGAAAGACTCTCTCTAGTGCGCGATATCTTCCTTTTTAGCTGTTTTACAGGTTTAGCCTATATAGATGTCAAAAACTTAACAAAATCGCATATAAGCTTCGGAATTGATGGTGAGAAATGGATATTTACCCACCGCCAAAAAACAGAAAGTGCTTCCAAAATTCCAATCCTTCCGGTTACACAAATGATAATCGACAAATACGAGAACCATCCACAATGTAATAACGAGGATAAACTGCTTCCTATTTTGTCTAACCAAAAAATGAATGCATACCTAAAAGAAATAGCAGCTATTTGTGAAATAGAAAAAGAGTTAACCTTTCACATTGCCCGACATACCTTCGCAACTACTGTAACACTTACAAATGGAGTTCCAATAGAGAGTGTTAGCAAAATGCTAGGACATAAAAACCTTCGCACTACACAACACTATGCCAAAGTCCTGGATAGAAAAGTAAGTGAGGACATGAAACTTTTAAAGGATAAGTTTATGTTAAAGGAAACGCCAATAAAAAAATCGGGAGCTCTATAAACTTCCGATTTTTGTTTTCAACCTGATTGTTGTTCCTTTATTGGGTTTACTATTAATTTCCAAAATAGCGCTAATCGTTTTAGCCCTTTCTTGTATATTTTGTAAACCAATCCCTTGTTTTGTTGCATTCAAATCGAACCCAATACCATCGTCTTTAATTTCCAAAACTAAATGATCATCATCTAATAAAATACTAACACGGCAAGTACTTGCATTAGCATGTTTTGAAATATTCAATAATGACTCTTGAACAATTCTGAAAACAGTAATTTTTATTAAACTGTCTATAGAATCCCAAGTTATCTCTGGCTTAATTTCAATAGAAAATTTAGTGAATCCAATCTCATTTTGCAAATGAATTAGATTAGAAAGTAAATTAGTAAAGTCAAACTGTGTCTCATTAATTTCAGTATGTAAGTCATGTGAAATTGTTCTAATTTCTTGTTCTATTTCTTGAAGTAAATCCACATAAACTAATCTTTTTTCTTTTATTTCTTCTTCATTATATTCATTAAGAAGACCGAGTTGCATTCGGGCACCATAGAGCTTATTCATTACACTATCATGTAATTCTTTAGAAATTCGATTTTGTTCAAGTTCTTTTGCTATACTTAGCTTAAGTTGGTACTCTTTTAATAAATCGAATATTTCCTCCTCTGCTTTTTGTTGTGCTTTTCTAAATTCAATTTCTCGTTTCTGACTTTTAATATATCTAAAAATAATTATAGAAACTAAAATAAGTATCAATACAATGGAACCAATCAAAATATAAGTATTCTTAGTACTTAATAACTTATTTTCATCTTCTACAACTGATGTTTCATATTCTATTCGTGCATACTTATTTCTATTAATTCTTTGGGCTTTTGTCAAGCTGTCACTAATAGCAATATATTTTTTATCATAAAAAGTAGCATTTTTGTAATCAACTTGTGAAAGTAATTGTAAGGACTTTTTTATTTCATCACCCATTTTAAGCTTTTGTGCTAATTGAAGGGACTGATATAAATATTTAATAGATGAAGAGGTGTCTTTAACAATTGCATAATATTCTCCTAAATTTAATAATTGATAAGTAATATTGTTTTTAAAATTATTCTCTCTAGATAGATTTAAAGCCTCTTTAAAATAGTTGTCAGTTCCTTTCAATGATCCACCTTTCATATTTGAATAACCAATATTTCCGAAAACTAAAATATAATTGAATAAAGATTTTTGTTTCAATTTTGGAGTCAAAAGGGTTTTTAGAATTTGTATAGATTTATCATACTGTTTTGTTTTTTCATAAATATTCGCTATATTAATGGAAGATTCAATATTATATAAATATTTTTTTTCAAGATTAGAATTTGTCCCATTAATATTATTGATTACATTTTTTGCAAGTAATTGATATTTAAGAGCCTCTTGATACTCTTCAAGTTTTTCAAAGTTCAAACCAAGTAATGAATATGCAACATAAAGCATTTCGGGATCATTTTCTTTTTTTAAATAAAGTAAGGCGCTAGCTACTTGTGCTTCACTTTCAATGTAATTACCTTCAAAGAATAAAATATAGGCCTTTTTAAATAGCATTTTCCCAACATGATAATTTCTATTCAAAAGTCTATTGAGTTTTTCAGCTTTTTGATAATAGTAATAGGCACTATCTTTAAGAGATATCTGATGATAATCACCTATATAAGAATATGCTTTTGTTATCGAAATGGTATCTTTAGCTATAATGGAAAGACTAAGTACTTTTTGAGTTATATTATATGATTTTTTATTTTCATTATTGTAATAGTATTCATCTGACAAATCAAACAAAAATTTTCTATATGTTGAATCATTTCTGTTTTGACTTGAAATACTTACCAGAGAATCTAATAATTTTATTTTTTTAAAAGAGCTGCTTTTTTTATAACTAACTGATTTAAATAATGAAGAATTTACAATACCAATTTTATCTTTTTGGCATGAAAACACTAAGAACAATATTGTAAAATAATATAAAAATTTAAATTTTGTCAAGTTGTTTTTTTTCAAAAATATGAAAAAAAAATTGACTATGTTTCATAGTCAATTTTTTAAATTTTTATCTGGGGTTTGTTAATGATGGGTTACCTTCCCTAGCAGTACTACTCGTTTGAATTTTGGTTTCTGGTGTTGTTTCAATTTCATCTGCGGTACAAGAATATAAGCTTACACATGTAATAGCTACTAATAATAGCTTAAATAAAAAATTAGTTTTCATAAAAAATCAGTTTAAAAATTAGAAATAGTTTCTTATGTCATGTCTTCTGGACACAACAATTCATTTGATTTTTCTGAAAAGAAGGGAAGTCTTCACAGCAGCGTTTTAATGTCTTTTCCCTACACTAAAACACCTATTAAAGCTTTAATATTCCGATTTTGGAATAGTCAAATTTATTAAGTTTAATCAATTGGAAATCAATTTATTAAGCTTGTTTAGTAACTAGACTATCGATAAGAGCAACTGGTAGTTTTTTAATAATAACTCAACCGATTTTAGTTAAGATATTTTAAGAATAATGGTATCTATATTGGATTTATAGGTTCTAGAAAATGGAAGAACGATTTCATTATTTTGCAAATAGCAGCTATTCTTCCCTAAATTGATTCTACTTACATGTTGAATATTAATAATATAACCGTGATGAATTCTAAAAAAGTAAAATGGTAGTAGCTTTTCGAAATATTTAAGAGTTTTATATGCTGTTATTACTTTACCAGATGTTAAATAAAAATCAGTCGTATTACTATCAGCTTTGAGATATATAATATCATTAGATTTTATGAAATTATAATCGCCATTAGATTTAATAGAAATAGTATTCTTATGTAGTGATTTATGGTTTTTTTGATAGCGTAATAAGCATTTCCTTAACTCATTTGGATCAATCGGATTTAATAAATAGCCAGTTGCTCCTCTTTGATATGCTTCGAAAGCTGAAGATTCTGTTGGGTTTAGAATAATGAAGGAAGGCAGTTCTTCTAAAAATTCATGCAACTCACTCATTATAGAAAATGAAATAGCATTTATTTCATTTTGAGAAGTGCAAAGAGAGAGAAATACTAAATTGGGACGTAATTCAAGTATTTTATTAATGGCTTCTTTTCTTGAAGTGCAAACAGAAACACATAAAAACTCATCAAATTCTTTGATATGCTCTAAAATAGCATTAGTATGTTCTGATTGATCAACTAAAATATAAGAAAACTGCATTTTTTTTTGCAATTTATTTGGATTCAAAAAGTTGATTTTACGGTAAAACCGTAATTTTTTTAATTAATTTTAACTAATTTTGATATTGTTTGATAGTAAAGTGGTTCTAATGGATGTTAAAAATAAATCTCAAAATTCCTTTCTGATTGTAGATGACCATCCAATTAATGTGGATAGTTATCATGCACTCTTAAAAAAAATAAAGAGGTATGAAAAGGCAAGTTATTCGTTTGCATATGATTGTGAGCAAGCATTCAATATTGTAAATAATAATTATTTAAATGAGAAGGTAATAGATTTTGCACTCATAGATATTAGTCTTCCTTCTTATGAAGATAAAAAACTATACTCAGGAAGCGACGTAGCTGTTTACATAAGACAAAAATTTCCAAACTGTAAAATCATTATTATATCTATGCACAAAGAGCCTTTATGGGTAAATCAAATTATTAAAGAATTAAATCCAGAAGGTTTTATTGCAAAAAGCGACATTAATTATAAATGCTTTCCCGAAATATTTAAAAGCATTGAAGAGAATGAAATATATTTGAGTCAATCAATTGTTTTAGCACAAAAGATATTAATTCAGAAAAATATCAATTGGGATAATTATGATAGCAAAATACTTCAATTAATTGCTGAAGGGATTAAAACAATAAACCTTCCAAAATTTATCCCTTTATCATTAAGTGCTATTGAAAAACGAAAATCTAATATTAAAAAGCAGTTAGTTCTTGAAGATGCTACAGATAAAGAACTAATTGATAGCGCCAAAAAATTAGGGTTTATCTAAAAAAGTCTAATATTAAAAAGAAACGCCTCTATATTTTCATATTAGAGGTGTTTTTGTATTACAATAAATCTCACATTCTATGATTAAGTATATGTAAAGTATTGTGCTATTCATGTTTATTAGATTTAAAACACCGTAAAAAAAACTTCAAAACACCGTAAAAATTTATTTTCACAACTAATTATTTTTAAAAAATATTTTGTTAAAATTAATAATAGATTATTAAATGAGATCATACAATAATGTGAACTTATTATATCAGAAATGCTGATATAAACAAATTAAAATAAAATACAAATTCTCTATAACCTTGAAGGAGAATAAAAAGAAGTCAAGGAAATTAATTAAACTCAAAAAACAATTCATTATGAAAAAGTTTTTAATTTTAGGAGCATTCTTATTAGTTGCTACTGTTGGTATTGCAAAAGAATTGCAAACTATCAGTGATGGTACAGAGTGCCCAATGGGATGTGAAACAGCTTCTCCAGCTTGTTGCAAAACTAAAGGAGGAAGTACTTATTACGGTAAACTGTAATTAACATTACGGCTACAACTAGTGTGTAGCCGTTTTTAAATTTAACCAAATGAAAAAAAAATTAACACTAATATCCATATCAGTATTACTTTGTTTAATTACAATATATGCTCTTCATAAATTTTGTATAGAACAAAATTTAAAAATTGGAAATTTTGATAGAAATTTCAAAGAAAAAAAAATAACAAAAATTAACGAGATTAATTTACCTTTTGAAGTATATAACTTGGCTGGCATGAATGATAAGGAAATTTATTTTTCCTCAAAAAAACTAAATGAAATTCTAAAATACGACTTGACTACAAAAAAGTTTCTAACAAAAAAACTAAATCATAAAAATCATAATTCAAACATTTTAGGAGATAGTTTGTTTTCATTTGACCCGTATTTTCGTAAAATGTATATTTATGATACTAATAAATTAGATTTAATTAGTGAAGTAAGTCTAAATGTAGGTTTTGACAGAGCATTAGCCGTGAATAAAAATTTAATATTATTGCGTTCTGCTACTGATAAATATACAAAGACAATTTTATCAACATATGACATTAAAAGCAATAAAAACAATAAATTAAAAATTCAATTAGACGATAGTTTAGAGGTAGACGGAGGATTAAAAACTGATGGCTATTTTACTTATAAAAATTCCTCAATTATATTTACACAATATAAGAAAGGTAATTTTTACAAAATAGAAAATAATCTAAATAAAATTAATCGTTTTAAAACAATTGATAATATTCAAAAAGTTGAGGGTGTAAATCTATCAAAAGACTCAACTTTTTATTTTGAAAAACCTGTTCTAAATTCAAATTTGCTAACATCAATTTCAGCAAATAAAGTATATATAATTTCATTTGTAAAAGGTAATTCTGATAAGTTGAGTGATTTTACTAAATACAGGATGTTAGATGTTTACAATTTAGAAACGGGTAAATATTTAGAAAGCTATTATTTGCCTAATAATGGTATAGAAAAGGCTAATGATTTTCACATAGAAAATAACAAAATATACTTACTTTTTAACTCAAAAATTTCAATATATGAATTTTAAAAAATATTTTCCTAAGACAATAGCTATTTTAATGGCATTTATTTTTTTATATGCTACTGTAAGTAAAATTTTTGAGTTAAATAAGTTTTACTATCAATTGGCAAAATCTCCACTTATTCCATATGGTTACAATGAATATGTTGGTAATATTGTATTACTTATCGAACTAATTATAGTTTATTTAGTATTTAAAAATAAAATACAATATTCGCTTTTAATATCATTTGCATTAATGTTTTTCTTTTCATTATACATTGGATATTTATTATATTTTTCTTATTTCATACCTTGTAGTTGTGGAGGTATTCTTGGAGATTTATCTTGGAATAACCATTTGATATTTAACATTACAACAACAATACTATCGGGTTCAGCATATCTACTATACAATGAAAAATAATTTATACGTCTTATTGGTATTTTTTAATACGATATGTTTTTCGCAAGAAAGAGATACATTAGCCACCATTGACACTACTAAAATAATTAAATTAAAAGAAGTAAAAATAACTTCAAATTTAAATAAAGCAGGAGTTTATCAATTGTTAATTCCAAAGAAAATACTTGAAAATGAAACTTTAGAAAAAACTATAAAACGTGTAAGTTTTATAACTATTGATAATAACAAAAACTTATATTTTAAAGGAAAAAAAATAAACAATTTTATTTTTAATGACAAGCCTATAACTGTTGAGGAGTTTAATAAGTTAAATATTGATGAAGTAAAAAACATTTATATAGTTTCAAATAATTTTAACCAAGCAACAGGTGAATTAGAAAGCGTTATTAAAATTGTGCAAAAAAAAAATATTCAAAATAATATAAAAGGTTCATTAGACTTTTCACAAGGTTTTTTTCAACAGTTCAATTATTACGGTATAAGTCTAAATAATAAATTTAATAAAATATCTTCAAGACTTCAAATATCAAATATTCATAACAAGACGGATAATTATAGTTATCAAAACATTAATTCAAATATTATAGATATAAATCAATTTAGAAAATTGTCACAACCTTTCTTTTCGTTACAAAATGTTTACGACATTAACGATAAAAGCTCAATTTATATAAAAAATAGATTTTCAGTAATAAATGATGAAACAAATAGCATTTTTTCAAACCTAAATAATTTACAGTATCAATATTTGATTAAAAATTATAATGTAAATTTAAGATATGATAGAAAAATGGTTAACAATTTTATTATGAAATTAAGTTTTGATTACATAAATCTCAACAATTCAATTAATAGTAAGCTAGAGAATAATACTATTGAACTTAATTCAAAACAAAACTTCAATGAATATACATTTAGTCCAATGTTGCTCAAAAAAGGAGCAAAATTTGAACTTTTAAATTCTTTTGTATTTACAAATAGAAATTATAAATTTATTAATACATCAAACAACAACTACATCAAACAAAACTTGTTTACATACTATTTGAGCTATTCGTTAAAAATTAATGAAAAAAATTCATTCTTAATAGGTAATAGATATCAATTGGAAAATAATAATTTTGTTAATAAAACAAATTATTTCATACTTCCAAATATTACTTATTTAACAAAAATTGATTCTATTATAGATGTTGAATTTAATTTTAGAAGAAAATTACAAAGACCAAGTATTAACTCAATTTCAAATAGTAATTATTTTGATATAAATGGAAACGAAATAATAAATCAAGAATTTCTTAATCCTCAAATTGATAATCAATTAAGTATAGATTTATATAGAGAGTTTAAGAAATTTAACGTCAACATTAATTTTAACTACACTTTCTCAAAAGATTATATTTCTACAATTTACTATTTCAACAATCAAACCTTAACTAATAAAGCAATCAATTTGAACGATTTTAATGAAAAATCATTAAAAACATCTTTATCAATTCCAATTTATACAGAATCAAGATTAAATATTAATTATGCAATTTCAAGAATAACATTTAACCATAACAATAATGAAATAAATGATTACATAAATCATTTTGATATGTCTTTTTCAGGGTCAATATTTAAAAAATATTTATTTAGTTTAAACTCATTTTATATTGATAAATTTTATGAATACAATGCTTTTTATAATGCGAAACCAGATTTTTCATTTTCAATTTCAAAAAATTATTTACAAGATAAACTTAATCTTAATTTAGAATTTAGAAATATTCTTAATCAAGAAAGTAATAGAATAATTGATTTTAAAGAAAATTCAAATTTTTATTTTCAAAAAATAGAAAATCAATCAAGACTATTGTTGTTAAGCTTTACTTATAATTTTGGAAAAGACTTTAAAATGACTAAAAAAAATATCCAAAATACAAATAATGATATTAAACTTAAATAAATTTCTTTATAACCTTTAAGGTGAATAAAAATATGCCAAGGAAATTAATTAACTTCAAAGACAATTTGATATGAAAAAATTTATATTTTTAAGTGCGTTATTATTTGTCTCGACTATAACCTTTGCAAAAGAATTGCAACCAATATGTGGTACTTGTGAATGTCCTTCAGGTTTTGATGGCGCTGGAGGAGCTTGTTGTAAAACTAAAAACGAGAGTACATATTATGGCAAATACAATTGTTAAATAAATTAGTATTAAAATGATTTAATACAACAGGAAGTAGCTATCAATATACCCTAAAACTAGGACAGTTATATAGTTAACTATTTGTAAAAAATCTTTCAAGTTGCTAAGATTGTTCAAAGATCATATGGTTTTCTAGAAGCAAGTATACTTCCCATTGCTTGAATCTATTATTTGCTAACCAAATGCTAATCAAAAAGACTGTCCAAAATAGACTTTTTAATAGATATGTGAACACTCGATGGTTAAAAAGTATTTCAAAGCCATATCCAACCCCGTAAAAAAAAGTTCAAAACACCGTAATACACCATACAAAAAACATAATATCATTGTACAGTAATTTATCATTATTAATTACCTCGATATTATATAAATTTATATGTTAAAATTATATAAATATATCTACTAGTCGGCAGAAATATTCAAATAATAATAACTAAATGAAAATACATTCTTTAAACATTTCGGGATTTAAAAGACTGAAAAATGTAAAAATTATATTTGGAGATGCTACCTTTCTAATTGGACAAAACAACTGTGGAAAAAGTTCAGCAATAAAAGCCATAGAGACACTTTTGTCTGGTAAAAAACAACTCATTTCAAGTGATTACTATTCAATTCTTGACACAGAAACAAATGAAGTAAAAGTAGAAACAAATACGATTGTTTTAGAAGCTGAATTCAGAAATTTACCTATTGAGGCTAAAACTTGGAGGGGTTTCAAAGGCAGAATATTTACATATAAAGTTCCTGAAAATATTAATGATACTGGACTTTCTGTAATTTACAGAAAAACTTACGAATTAGGTAAAGATGTAATAATAGAATTTAAATCTAAAGTTAGAACAATTAAAGAAGAATTTGCGGATTGTAAAAAACCTCAAGATTATATTGACAAAGGACTATTACAAGATATAATAGAAGATTTTTTTCCTGAATTAGAGACTAACATTGGTAGAAGTAAAAGTGCTTTAGAAAAACTAGAATTAATTGATGAAATTTGGGAAGTTTCAGAGGAAGAGACTTGGTTTCAAAATCCTGGTGGCATACCTGGAAATGTTTTAAAAATGCTTCCTAGATTTTTGTTAATTCCAATTGATGTTGGTATTCATGAAATTCAAGGAACCGGAACTGGTGTTTTAAGCACAACTTTAAGCGAACTTTTTCAAACAGTTCGAGAAAACTCTGAACATTTTAAAAATGCACAAATACATTTAGACAATTTAGCTAAAGAACTTGACCCAAAAGATGACAATTCAGAATTTGGCAAAATGATGGATGAATTAAACAATGTTCTTTCTTCAGTTTTCCCAGACTCAAAACTTCATGCTACGACTAGTCTTAGTGATCCCTCGAGTTTGAAACCAAGTTTCAATGTTGAAATGTCAAGCAATATTAAAACATCAGTTGATAATCAAGGAACAGGAATGGTTAGAGCAGCAGTTTTTGGAATGTTGAGATATAGACAACTTTGGCTTTCAAAAAAAGAAGATGAACACGCCAGGTCTATAATAATTTGTTTTGAAGAACCTGAAACATATCTTCATCCAAGTGCAGCTAATCAAATGAGAGATGCAATCTATGAACTAAGTTCACAATCTGCTCAAATAATATCCTCTACACATTCACCTTATTTAATTGATATATCAAGAAAGCCTAAACAAGTTTTAAATCGAATGTATGATTCTGGAAACCATGTTGATTGTCATACTTTTAGTGTAAGCGAAAAGTTTTTAGAATTACTAGAAAATGAAAAGGATTATGTAAAAATGCTATTAAAAATAGACAACTATATTTCTAGAATATTCTTTACCAAAAAAGTTGTAATAATTGAAGGAGATACAGAAGATATTTTAATAAAAGAGACACTGAAAAGACTTGAAAAATCAAAATATTTAAAGATAATTTCTGATTTTGAAATAATTAAGGCTCGTGGTAAAGCTTCAATCATAGGATTGGTAAAATATCTAACTTCAATGGGTATAAATCCAATCGTAGTTCATGATAAAGATTCAAATATTCTAAATGCTGAAAGATTTAATCAATCAATAATTGATGCTTTAGATGGAAATGGTAAAATTGTTTATATGGTAAATAATGTCGAGGAAGAATTACTATATAATGCAACCTATGAAAAACCTTTTAAAGCTTATAGTAAAACCTTAGAATGGGGTGAAAATTGGGATGATTTACCAGAAAATTGGAGAAATAAAATGATTGAAATCTTTGAGGATTATATATAAAAGAAAAATTTGTGAGGTTTATAAGAATGCAGATAAAATGCTTAAAATTATATTTATTGAAAAACCGCGGTTACTATATCTGGAAATTATAAAAAAATATTAATAGTATAACAATTCACCAAAAAAAATAACATATGCACAAATCCCAGTTTTCTGAAACTCAGTTTTCATTTTGTTTTACATTTGAATATATAAAACAGTTTTTTCCAATAATTCCTTTACCAATTTTCCCAAATACAGTTGAAGAGGGTCGTGCTGGCGGAGGATATGATGTTGAAATAAATGGTAATATTTTTTTTCAATTTAAAATTCCAGTTTATCATAATTTAGTTTCAAATTTTTTTAGAAAGCATTGGAATGTTTTTAATCACGATTATTATAAAATCAAACTAGAAACAGATGGGAATCAATATAAATTACTTAAAGAATTACTAATTCCAGGCAATGAAGTATACTATGCTACCCCCGAGTTTTATACCAATAACGATCTTTTAACTAACTATAGTAACTATGAAATCGTAGTTAATTCTGGTATTTTTTCGTTAGATGTTTTACCAGAATATGGAAGTGGAAAACACGTTTTAATATATAGTCCACATCATAATTACGGACAAATATTTTCAGAGCCACAAAGGATTAAAAAAATAACTAATATAAATCCGCTTGAACTTTTTCCGAAAAAGTTGAATGGTATGACGATATACAAACAAGCAATTTCAATTCGAGAAATTTTAAAACAACAAAAGAATTACGAAAATTTTCAACTCGAAAAAGAAGAAACCCCTGAAAGGCTTGTGAAAAAAATCCATAGTGTTTTATTAACTCATTTTAATGTTTTCTGGTATCCAGTAATTGCATTCAATTAGAATACTGTCTAGCTCAGCAAAGAGTCCTCTGAAAATCTGCGCACTCGATTAAAGTGAACATATGAAATAATCGTCAATACTTTACTCATTCATATAGTACTCTCAAAATGAAAATGATTATATACAAGAAATAATCTATCACTCTTGAAGTCAAATTCCAAAACACCGTAATAAAAACACCAAAACACCGTAAAATAAATCATAAATAATATTCTAAAATTGTAAACTTAATTAATAGTTTATAATTTGAATGAAAGAATATTACATACATAAAGGTGAAGACAATAGTGGCCCTTTCAGCGTAGAAGAATTAAAAGGTCAAAAAATCACTAAAGACACTCAGGTTTGGTCAAATGACATGGAAGACTGGAAAAAAGCTGATGAAATTGATGAGTTAAAGTCTATTCTTTCAAAGAATCCACCACCTTTAAAAAAGTTACAAAAAAGCGAATATCAAAAACCTAAAAAAAGTAATTTTTTCAAATACCTAATCATAGCTATAGGTTTAATAGCTTTTTTGGCAATTGGTAGCAATATTATTTCAGAAGAAACTATATATCAGGAAAATACCACTCTCGAGGATGAAGATTACTTTAATATCCAAATCAGGAATAATATAACAAGTTTAATTCAAGTCAGTACAAATCAGTATTCAGTAGACGCTTTTGGAGGAATATCAAACTTAGATGTAATTGTAACAAACAATACAGATTTTACCATAGATGAAATCACTGTAGCTATAGCATACATAAAAAAGAATGATGGTATTTTCAAAACAGAATACTTAACATTCAATAATATTCCACCAAAGCAAAAAAAATCGATGTCAGCTCCCGATAGCAATAGAGGTTTGTCAGTAAAACTCACTAAGCAATCTATTACATCTACAGATTTAAATTTATGCTACAATAACAGTTTTACACCAGCAGTTGGGGACCCTGACCCATATAAATGCAATTAAAAAAAAACGATTATTAAAACAAACCGTATGAATCCAATTTTACCAGATTTTTTATTCCCTGCAGTTGGCTATTTTGAAAATGATTCAATTAATATGCCTACAATATTTACAATTCTAGAATATAGAAATCAAGCAGAAACTTTGTACACTGCATGGTTTCATGAAAACAATAGAAGATGTATTACGGTGTACAAAAATAATAACATATGGTTTGAAAAAGAATTGAATAAGGAAACTTTAAATTCAAGAGTAATTGGTCTAGCCATAGAAATATATGATCCAAATAAAAAAGTATAAAATTAATAACATTATTTTCCTTGAACCCAAAATACAGCATACTATTAAACGACCTCAACGAACAACTCAACTTCATTGATTTAGAAATTGATGACCAAATTAAGAAGTGCGAGCAAGCTATTACAGTTATTTTAAAGTCAATAAACGAACTGAAAAAAGCAGCCACCAAAACCAACTTCAAATCAAAAAGTGAAGAAATTCAATTTTTCAAAGAAATTAAGCCACAGTTTACTTCAAAGTTAATTTATTTCAATCGTGTGTATAAAATCGAAATGAAGAAGCCCAATGGCGGAAATAAAATTTTAAAAAAATATTACAACAACGAACTCTTAAAACTCAAAGCCTTTTTTGATAACGAATTAGAATTCTATCAATATTATCGTTCCGGAAGCACCTATCTAGATTATAAGTATTTCCTAAGAGGGGAATTTGACATCAAACTAGCATTAGATTCCTATTACTTTGAATCGGATATGTCCTTTGCCACCTCACATGATTTCAAAGTAGCAACCATACTTGCTAATGATCTCATCGAATTGTATTTAGAAAACCAGTTACTTATGCTAGAAAATAATGAAAATTCAGAAAAATCACAACGCAAACCGAACGTGAAATTAACATGGACAGGCTCAAAAGTAGCACTCATCGAACTAATTTACGCGTTGCATACAGAAGGTGTCTTTAATAATGGGGCAGCCGATTTAAAAGAAATAGCCGAATATTTCGAACATACTTTCGAAATCGACCTAGGGCAATACCGTCGTGTATTCCTTGAAATCAGGGCACGCAAAAGCGATCGTACTAAATTCCTAACCACATTAAATGATTCCCTTCAAAAGCGTATGGAAAACTCAGATGATATCATTTAGATAAAAATCGTTCACAACACGACCTCCGTTGTGAAACAAAATAAATCATAACCCTGAATTTTGTCCCATAACAAATTAAAACATACGTTATGGCAGTACAAATCATTACCATCGAAGACTTAAACGAATTCCGAAATCTTTTATTAAACGATTTAAAAGAAATCATCAATTCTAAACCACAACAATCAAAACAGTGGCTCAAATCCAATGAAGTCCGCAAGCTGTTAAACATCTCCCCAGGAACCCTCCAAAACCTCCGCATCAACGGAACCCTTTCCTACACCAAAATAGGCGGCATCATGTATTACAACCATGCCGACATCGATAAACTATTAAATGGAAACAAAGTAAATACTTTACCAACTCATTTTAAGTAAAGTAACTTATTTGTCATACCGAGCTTGCCTGCACTGAGCTTGTCGAAGTGCCGAGGTATCTCCTGCAAAGCAGGTCAATCCTTGAACGAAGTTCAAGCCAACAGTCTTAATACTTAATACACCAATCTTAATACTTCAAAATGAACTACATCAAACATCTCACAGGCTTCTTCGAAAAAGTAGCCATCGACAAAACACTCAATCCAACACATGTAAGCTTATACATTGCCTTATTTCAATTCTGGAATTGCAACCGCTTTAAAAATCCCATCAGCATAAGCCGCGATGAGGTCATGCGAATCAGCAAAATAAGCTCAAAAGCTACCTATCATAAATGTCTAAAAAACTTACACAGTTTGGGCTACATCAATTACCAACCTTCCTATAACCCATTTAGAGGAAGCCACGTCATTTTATTCAACTTTTCCGAAGATTTAAAACCACTACCTAAATCCGAAAGAAAACCAAAAAATGAACTTCTTTTTGAACAAGTCAATGAACAAGCTTTGAACAAGTCGTGTACTAGTAGTGAAACAGGTACTGAACAAGCAATAGTACCTTCTATAAACTATATAAACAATACAAACCTTTTAAACAAAAAAAACATTTCAAACTTGGAAAAGCAAGCAAAAAATTTTGAAGAAATAAATAATTCCTCAGATAAAATTGTCATCCCGAGCGAAGTCGAGGGAACTCAAAAAGAAAAAAGTTCCGCGAAAAAAGAAATGTTTTCAACATTCGCCGACACCGATGAAAAACAAACTGTAAAAAGTCGGCAAAAAGATGAAAGTTGTCACACTGAGCTTGTCGAAGTGTCACATAATCAAAAATTAAATCCAGTTCTCGAAGAAGTCAAAACCTATTTCCTAAAAAACAACTTCCCAGAACAAGAAGCCCAAAAATTCTACAATTATTTCTCTAGTGTCGGTTGGCTTGTCGGTGGCAAAACACCAATGGTCAATTGGCAAGCAGCAGCACAAAATTGGATAATCAACGCACCAAAATTCATTTCAAATGCAGAACAACCCAACAGAGCAAAACAACTCAATACAGCAACCGACAAAGACTATTCAGAGCCTTTGTAATTGTCATTGTGTGTAAATCTGTGCTAATCCTTTTAATCCGTGGCAAAAAAATCTTTGCGAACCTTGCGTTGAACCTTTTTGCTCTTTGCGGTTAAATCTTAAACTATGAAAACAGAAATAAAAACCAATTACAACTACCAAGAAGTAATCTATTGGCTAGAACAAAAAGGCATCGAATTATACGGCAATCAATTCAAAATAATAGATACTGATTACCCAATAGTATACAAACTCATTGCTTATTTTCTAAAAGACGAGCCTACGTGTTTTCAATACGGCATAAACGTCAACAAGGGAATTTTATTAACTGGACCAATTGGTTGTGGTAAAACTTCATTAATGACCCTAATGAAACATTTAGCCCCAATAGGGAATAAATTTTCTGTAAAACCATGCAGAGACATAAGCTTCGAATTCATTCAAGAAGGCTACCAAATAATCCACAAATACAGTAATGGAAAACTCTACCAATCCGAACCAAGAACCTACTGCTTTGACGATTTAGGAACAGAAAACAACTTAAAATACTTCGGAAATGAATGCAATGTAATGGCAGAAATTCTCTTATCAAGATATGATCTATTCATTTCAAAAAAACTCCAAACCCACATAACCACAAACCTATCCGCCACCGAAATAGAAAAGCACTACGGCAACCGAGTTCGCTCAAGATTACGAGAATTATGTAATTTAATAGCATTCGACAATGTAGCTAAAGACAAACGTAAATAAATTGCATAATCACGAACACTAAAAAAACAATAATAAAGCGTGAGTAAATGGTAAACTTAATAGCATACGATAAATCAACACCAGATAAGAGATAATTAAGCTTCGCGAACTTTGTGCCTTCTTTGTGCTCTTTGTGGTTAAAAAAAATAACAAAATGAACACAATAACCAACTTCTGGAACTACTTCCAACAAAACAACTTTGTCTTCCTACTCCTAAACGAAATCTCAAAAGACGAACTTAAAAACCATTTCGACAACCTAATCGAAATACTGCACCAATACAACAAAGACCTTGACCTTATCATCAAAAACAAAAATAATGGTGCAGAATTAATCATCACAGCCAACGGAAATCCTTATCTTTTCAAAGAAGTAGAATTACTAGTCCATCATGCACCAGTTGTAGAACGTTGGAAAATAACCGCATTCCTCCAACCCGAAACCAACCTAACCAAATACGAAAATGGCACCGACAAACCACTAGAATATTACGGCATCACTTTACGAATAAGCGATATGTACTTTATACCATTAGAAAACCCAAACAAGCCACCCGATTTAGGAATAAAAGTGTTACTCAAAAACTACATCATCCACAAAGACAACCCAAGACTTCGAGAAGCAGTTTATGTCCACATCGAGCATTTAATCGGAGAAAAAGCATTTGCCAATGATATCACATTTATTGAGATAGGACAATTAGGAGGTAATCAAAAGAATACTATAGCACTTTGTTATTTACATGCTTATATTCTAGTAAAACAATAAAAACCATAAAAAAACACCGTAATTTTTTCCTCAAAATACCGTAAAATATTAATTTTTTATATGTTTTAATTTACAATTTTAAAAATAAGATTTCCCTATAGATCTTCTTTTTATATTGATAATATTAAATGATAATTTCAAAAATTCAAATACTATGAGACGGCAAAAAGTATTTCCGAATTTTTCAAGTAACTTATTTATTTTGGTTAAGTTACTTGTCAAGGTTCATTATGAATTTTAAATATTGCCAAAAATTAAATTTCATTAAATAATTATATAAAAATTTGTAATATGGGAAAAATAAAATTAATATTATGTTTGTCTTTTCTAGCACTTTTAAATTATTCGTGTGAAGATGAGCTTATAGAAAAAACATCAAGTCAAACAACGACAAGTAAAGCTATATTAAAAAACGGTAGATTATGGTTTCAAAGTAAAGAAGATTTTTCAAAAACATTTCAAAGTTTAGCTGATGCTTCCGAAGATAAAATTTATAATTACTTTCAACCATTATATGAAAAAGGGTTTTATTCATTACGTCCAATTGTAACTGAAAAAAACGAAGACTTTTTGTATGAGCACTATTTAAAAATAGTAAAGTCAAATAATTCACAAACTAGAGCCTTTAATCGTTCGTTAGAAGAAGAGGATAGATTTGATTACTTAGATGATTTGGAAGAAATTGTTGGAGATGATGTTTTTGCTGCATTCTTAAATAATGAAGCAGAAATCTTAATTGCCGATGATGTATATAAATATACTGATGTCGGTTTATTTATTTCTAAAGAAGATAAATATAATATTTTACAAGAAGTATTGTATAACAAAGATATTTCAAGTGATATTAGTGTTCCAACAACTGACGATGCAAAACAAGCTATATTGAGTGAGTATCCAAATGATGGATTAACAGTTATTAATAGTGATGTTGATTATTTCAAGGTTCTATATATAGCTCCTGATGACGGTAGTGGTTCTGGAGGTTCCGGAGGTGGTTCTTATAGTCCAACACCTGGTTCAGTTACAGCCTCTGATCCGAGTTTTAGTACTTTTATTAATAATCTTGGTAATTGTACTCCTCATAGTGGTCTATTTGGTAATTTATTTGGTGATAATAATGTTTGCATTGACAAATATGAAAGTAGAAGAAGAGTAAAAACAAAAGCTTTTAACTATAATTATTATCTTGTATATCATCTAGGAGTTAAATGTAAACATCAATATAAAGGTTGGACTGGTTTTTGGAGAACAGAAGCTACTGATGAAATTAGATTAGTTGTTGAAGCTGCTCAATTTCAATATGATTTAGATGCTTTATCTGGAAATACAGCTATAAATAATATGACAAGGGAAAGAATTTATTTTATGAATAATCAAAAGATTCTTTATCAACCAAATACAATGACTCTTCCAAATTGGGGCTTGCCCTCTACTACATATTTCAATATGAATTCTTTACCACCCATATTTCAAGACAATTTATCATTTGAATTTTTTAGTACAGGTTGGGATTGGTTAGATAGTCAAATTCAAAATGGCATCGATAGTAATTTAAAAGCTTCTAAATTAAACGAATATTTTTATAACGAATTATACAATACGGTAACCTCTCAACTTCGAACTGCTCTAGGTAGTACTGTTACTCCCCCAGCAAATAGAACTTTTGTAGCCAAATTTCCAGAACAAGGAAAATTGATATTTCAAAAATCTGTGTTTAATCAAGGTTTTGGTATTGGAATTAGACAGAAAACTTTTGATTGGGGAGCACAATTTAGTTTTAGTGCTTCAACTACAGGGAATAGTGGTTGGAGAATGTCTGGAGGTGCAGGTAACATTCTTGTAAGACCAACAAATTTCAGAGTTAAAATTATAGGTGCCGCACGCAGAGGGAGTGCTTGGCATGGAAGTAAATTTAATGTAGGTATAAACTAAGTCTATAATGAAAAAGTTTTTTTTGCTATTCTTATTATTTAGTTCAATTTTTATGTATTGTCAAGACAATAAAAGAAAGTTTACAATTGAATATCTAAATATGTCTTCGCTTTCAATAACAAAAAATACTGAAAGTTATTTTACTAATTATAGTAAGGATAGCATAAAAACTTTTGATGGTCTTGCTTTTGATTTAAACACTATCCATGGTGCAAAATTTTTTGGACATGTATCTGTTTCGGCAGGTCTATGTTTAGATTGGAATATTAATAAATCCTTTTTATCAGCTCCAATTATTTTTGATTTAAGAGTTTTTTCTAGCAAAAATACAAATAATAGTCTTTTTGCATATTTACAAACAGGTCAAAGTATAAAGTGGTCAAATAATTTTAATGGTAACGGCACTTCATCTAAACTTGGTCTTGGTGCTATTTTCAGTTACAACGAAAATATTTCTTATTATTTTGATATTTTTAAAAAGTCTAAACAAATTGATTTAGAAAATTATAAATATAAAGGGAATTATAATATAAGCGGTTATGGAATATCATTAGGTGTAATCTTTTAAAAAAAAAAATATATATGAAACAAATTATTTACGGAGCATTTTTCTTGTTAGTCTTTCAAAGTAACTATTCACAAAACAATGATGTTGAGAAATCAATTTTCAATTTTCAAAATGGTATATTAGGTTCATGGTTAAATAACGAAACTAAAATATCAAACAAATTTGCATTAAGAAGTGAAATCGGTCTTGACGCAGGTATCTTTGGTGGTGAAATTAATGATAATTCAGGTATTTTTTTAACTCCTGTTATAAATATAGAACCAAGATGGTATTATAATATTCTTAAAAGAGAAAATAAAAATTTGTCAATAAATAATAATAGTGCAAATTTTTTAACAACATCAATTAGTTATCACCCTGATTGGTTTGTTATTTCAAGCAAAAACAACATAAATGTTTACAATCAATTATCTATTATTCCAAAATGGGGCATAAGAAGAAATATAGCAAATAGTAATTTTAATTTTGAAGCTGGTATTGGTTTTGGTTATAGATTTTATTTTTTAAAACAATATGGCTATTCAAAAAACGATGGTGAAACTGCATTAGATTTACATTTAAGAATTGGTTATACATTTAATAAATCAAAAAAATAAGAAATGAAGAGAATTATCTTTATATTGATTGTTGTTTGTATTAGTAGTTGTTCTAAAGATGATGATTATAATAGCCAATCAGCTCAAAGTATTTATGGTAAATGGTATTACAAAGAAACGGTAATAAATAACACTACTTACCCATATGATGATCATGAACCTTGTGGTAAAGATTATATTGAATTTTATGATACAAATAAAATCAAAGGTGTAGATATTTGGAATTGTGAAGAAGATATTGATTGGATAGGAACTTTTACGAAATCAAATAATAGTTTAACTATCTCAAATGGATTTGAAAACAGAGTTGTTGAAATAATAGAATTAAATTCAACTTCATTAAGTTATAAATTTTTTTTTGACGAAAATGGGGATGGAATCAACGAGCTTTATATTGAAAAGTTTACACGATAAATTAAAAATGTATACCGATTAATTATATTAATAATTTGCTTAATTTAAACGATGCAATAGATTGCTAGTATTCAGTAATTTCTAAAAGTAAACATATCATAAAAATATATTACTATAATATCACCGCTCGTTCACGAATCCCTTCGCGTTCGTATATAATTTTTAGTAAATTAATAAATACAAAATAACAATAGTATGGCACTAAAACCAGGACCAAAAAGAACAGCAACCTCAACAGGAAAACCAGATCAACGTCAACGTGATAATAAAAAAACACCTGGCAACACACCATCGTTAAAACCATCAAAATCAACAACAAAAAAAAAGAATTAATAAACATACCAACAATTAAATAATTAAAAAACTTTTACATGTCAAGATGTACAGCTCCAGTAAATG
>JACCDH010486900.1_pt1 | contig 21072 bp, 23 predicted proteins | sample 7442481 | NCBI WGS metagenome assembly JACCDH01 (sample SAMN15323433, study PRJNA562643) | freshwater metagenome | isolation source: river surface water | place: USA:Blue River Watershed | collected 2017-08-15 | reverse complement strand
CTAAAACAACATCAGCACGCTCGATAGCGGCCATCATGCGTGATGAAGCAATTTGTCTTTGCCGTTGACGTAAACGCTGCTTAATCTCTGGAGAGCCTTCTGACTCTTTCATCTCCTGCTTCATTTCCTCTGGGCTCATCCGGATTTGCCTACGGAAATTAAACCACTGCATCCACGCATCTCCTACGGCAATCAATAACAGAGGAACCATAAGCAATAAGAAGCCATTGAGAATGAAATAACTTGTATGCAATAGCGCAGAATCAAAATCTTGGCTAACAATCGTGCGAATGTAAACAAACAGTCCGACCAAATACGTAATACCAATACCCAAAACAAGCGCTGTCTTTAAGATATTTTTAATTAACTCGGTGAGTGTATTTAAAGAAACCATTCTGCCAAGGCCAGTTATAAAGTCCAGTCTAGCGAGATCAAATTTTGGTGAAAAATATGCACGAAAATTCACCAGGGAAAGTGGTGCTAATATGCCCACTAACCATATTGGCAAAAAAACCAAGGCCAGCAAACCAACTACAACTAATAATGGCCCGTTGAACCACTCTTGAATGTGGTCGAGTAACTTGATGGGCTCAGCAAAAACAAAACTGGATTTTGTCATCAGCACCAGCTGCTGCAGCAAAAGAGGGCCAGCAGCAATTAAAAAGATAATAAAAACGGTTAGTAGGGCAAAGGTGGCGATATCCCTTGATTGAGGAAGTTGACCTTGTTCTCGAGCGCGTATGATTCTCCGCTCACTCGGTTCTAACTCTTTTTCCTGGGAACTATCACCAGATTCAGCCACCACACACTCCGTCTAGGCACTTAATGAAGTTTGAGGATAAACGATTTAGATCTGAATCCAGAAAGCTTATGGCAAGGTCTTTTTGATTTCCTGAATCATTCGATCAGCGCTAGCCAGCTCATCGGGGGATAGTCTGGCCTTGATAGCCCTCATTTCAGAGGCTGCAGCAGGGTTTCCACTCTTATTGGACAGTGTCATCCAGACATAGGCTTTCACCAAATCTACAGGGGCCTGCTTTCCAGATTCATAGAAATGGGCTATGTTGTACTGCCCCACGGGGCTTCCCGCCATCGCTGCCTTTTGAAACCAAAGAAAGGCCATTTCCTGACTATTTTCCAGGCTGGCGCTAGCCTGATAACGCACCCCCAACTCCAGCATCGCTTGGATATTGCCCTGTTCTGCAGCGCGATTAAGCCAGATCCAGCCCTGCTCTATATTTTTGGGGGTTCCGATACCCTGTAGATACATCTGAGATAAATCATATTGGGCTTGGTTATCGCCTGCTTGAGATAAGCGCTCAAAAATCTGAAATGCTTTGGTGTATTGACCAGCCTCATAAGCAGAACGGGCTCGCTGGTAATCAGAGCAAGCCAGCAAAAAAGCGCTGACTAATAACAACAATGGCAAACGAATGATCGAATGCCATTGAATATTGCTCATCTTGAAGCCCTAGATGTCTCTATCAACTACTTTTTAGCAGGCGGCAGCTTATCTTTGGTTGGGGCCGCTTTTGGCTCCTCGGCGTCCTCTGGATCCTCATCAGGATTGCCATCAGCATTCTTATTGATATTTAGGGCTGGTAACTGGGGTTCTACGCGATAACTCGCGCCCAAATCCCCACCAATCATGCGAGCATACGAACCAAAGTAACGACGTGTCAAATCTGGATAGTAAGGTGAAGTAGCCAAATATCCCTTGCTACGAATACATGCGGCATTATTGATACTACCCTCACAACTTGCAACGGCCGAGAGTCTACCAACTTCAAACTGCTCTCCAAGAACAAAGAAAAAGATCAGTAGGACCAATGGAAAAATAAATAATAAGAGCATTTTTTTAAGCAATCTCACCAGCAGCTCAATTTTTTCTTTCATGACCTTTGGTCTCCGTTAAATACCAATTTAATGTTCTTGTGACTTTTTAAGTGGCTTTTTTTGCAATACATCATTGGGTAATTTTCTCCAAGTTGCCACAGGTTCTTCATTATGCAACTTGGCATAGACTTGAACAATACGAGAGTCCGCAGGGTTCGCATTTTCTTTCATGGCGATATACATCTTTGCACCTTCTACCTTATTGCCTTGATCCAAAAATCCTATTGCCGCAGTGTAATAGTAGTTAGTTGCCTTATCTTTGCGTGGCGAACCCAAAATAGTGGAGCTATAAATATCACCCATAAGACGACAGGCAAATGGATTCATTGCCTTAGCTGGAACGCTCAAGTATTTTTCCGCAATCAGAAACTGCTCCTTGGCATAACGGCGATATACGCTTGCGCTCAAAATAAAGTCTGGATGTGTAATGATTTCTGCCTGAGCATCGTAATATCTTCCACGCTCATAGGCAATTAAACCTCGATAGTAATTCGCCTGAATATCACCCTCTGCAGCTAGAGCATCTAACTTATTCAAAATATTTAAAGCCTCTTTGCTATAGCGAAGGACTTCATCCTCGGGCTCAATACACTTTGGATCACGGACACAAGCAATTGCAACTACCGTTTTGTCATGAGCGCGTTTATATTTTCTGTATAACTTTTTAGCCTCACTAGCAGGGCCCACAAAAGGCTCAGGGCCTGGATTTGCTTGTGCTGACTTTTGAGATTTTGAAGCTGTGTCAACAGCAGAGGTCTTGGCATCTGATGCATATGCATCACTGCCTATCGAGGCCATAAGGAGAAAGGCTAAACCGAAGGCTCTAAACAAGGCCTTACCTCGCTGTCTTATCCGAAGACGGGGTTACCTTAAGAGGTATCTCCATTGGAGGCGATTTTGGAGCATTGTCTTTCGACAGGAATTGGGCAGGAGCACGTAAATTTGGTGGGATCTCTTGAGCCCCCTTTGGCAAGCTATCAGGAACTTTTTCAACCGGCCTTACAACTGGCTTGGTTTCTTGTTTAGGCTTCTTATTTAATACCGTGATTGAAATACGACGGTTCAATGGGTCAGCCAGATCTTCGGGATTCAGTGGCACAGTATTGGCAAAGCCAATCACTTGAACAACCTGATTGGAATCTAAACCACCAGCAATCAACTCTCGACGAGCAACGTTGGCACGCTCTGTAGAAAGCTCCCAGTTTGTGTAACCCGTTTCACCGTTACCGTATTTAACTGCGTCGGTATGACCTTCAATACGGATTGGATTAGGGGTTTCTTTTAAGGATTTTCCAATGATGCGCAATAACCTTCTTGCAGATACGCTAGGAACAGAACCACCACTACTAAATAAAGGCTTACCTTTTTCATCTACTACCTGGATACGCAAGCCTTCAGCATTGATATCCATAAATACCTGACCTTTGGAATTCTTTAACTCTGGATCAGCATCAATTTTCTTCTGGATATCTTCTTTGACAAGCTCATTCTTAGTCTTGTCTTTACGGGCATTTTCAACATCCGTAACAGAAGAATCACTAATACGACGCTGTTCAGTATCGGCGTCTGCACGAGACTCCTCACCCACTGTTTTCGTAATATTGTCACCACCACCCTTGATGATCCGCGTAGCATCACCAGAGCCTTGGCCACCAGATAGCGATACCCTCATTGGATTTTGAAAATAAGAGGAAATACCAGCGAGGTCTCCTGCTGTTGTGGACCCCAAGACCCACATCAACAGGAAGAAGGCCATCATGGCCGTTACGAAGTCAGCGTAAGCAATTTTCCAGGCGCCACCGTGATGTCCGTGACCGCCCTTCTTAACGCGCTTGATGACAATAATCGGCGCGTCGTTCTTAGCCATACCGCTTATTTTCCTTTAACTGCTTTGGTACCCTCATCAAGCTCAGCAAACGAAGGACGCTGGTAGCTAAAGAGTACTTTACGGCCAAACTCCACAGCTGCTGCAGGAGGGAAATTATTCAAACTGGCAATCAGAATTGCTTTGATAGCCATGTAGGCACGGCCATCGGCTTCTGCTTTTTGCTCTAGCACTTTTGCTACTGGCGAAACGAAGGCATAAGCCAACAAAATACCTAAGAAGGTTCCCACGAGAGCTGCACCAATCAGCTTTCCTAACTCAGCAGGAGGCAAACCAATGGAGCCCATGGTATGCACAACACCCATAACCGCCGCCACAATACCGAACGCTGGTAAGCCATCGCCTACGTTCGTCACTGCATTAACTGGTATGTGAGCTTCATGATGATGCACTTCAAGCTCTTGCTCCATCAAGCTTTCGATCTGGATCACATCTAATGATCCGCCCAGCATCATACGTAAGTAGTCAGTAATAAAGTCAACTAGATGATGATCTTTCATTATCTCGGGATATTTCTCAAAGAGTGGGCTTGATTCCGGCTCCTCGATATCTCCCTCAAGCGACATCAATCCATCACGTTTGATTTTTTGCAAAATCTCAAACATCAAGCACAAAAGATCTAAAGACTTTTGCTTTACATTCTTTGCGTTCTTAAAAGCACCTCCCAAGGCTGAGAACATTTTCTTCAGATTGGTTGGGGTGTTTGCGGCAATCATCGTTCCTACAGCCGCACCAACAATAGTCAGAACCTCTGTTGGTTGCCACAGAACCATAATATGACCGCCATGGAGGGCATACCCCCCCAAGGCACAAGCCATCGCAATAATCCACCCAATTGGGATATTCATACTTCTATTTACTCAGTTTTATAGTTTTGAAAATAAGTTACTTTGTTGCAGTCTAGCAAACATTGCCTGGGCAGCGTTTAACAAGGTTTGGGCTCTAGTATAAGACGCAGTGGCTGCTGCCATGTCAGTATCTAAAAGTGCCGAGGAGGTGGCTGCCACTTGGGTACCAATAGCAGTGATGGCCAACTTGGCGTTATCCACCTGGGCTGAGATACCCCCACTCCTTTGCTGGGCCTGGGTCAATAGGTCAAAAGAATCATCCAAGCCACTAGATACGGTGCTTGCAGAGTTGGTATAAGTGCTGCTTCCAGACGCTTTTTCGCTTAAGTAGGTCACAAAATCGTCAATATTTTGATAAAGCTCACTACTTGTAGGGGCATCATAAGCCGCGGTTGCGCCAAAAGCTGAAGAGAATGTCACCCCAGAATCCACCATTAAATCAGGCTCAATTTGGACCTGATTGATGGAATCCTGAAAAATGGCCGTACCTGTTCCGTCAGTTGCCACCATCTGAGCGGCGATCGCATCCCGAATTTGCTCTGCCTGAGTCTGTAGCGCAGCATAGTTTGTTGTGTTGAGTGCGCCATTTTGTGACTGTACAAACGCCTGCTTTAATGAATTCATTTCATTAATGATGCTATCCAATTGAGACTGCGCGTTACCATGTGAACTCTCAACAAATTTCTGATTTGTCTTATACATCGATAGGCGCGCTTCATCAAACTCTAAACGTACACCCCTGCTCACTGCATATGCATTTTCAGAAGCTTTACTGTAGTTATTGCCAGAGCTAATCTTCTTTTGCCATGACATTGCATCGGATAGACTGTTATCCATCGACTGAATACCGGCATCTAGTATTTGATTTGAACTAATTCGCATACTCATTTATTTCTCCTTAGTTCATGATTGCTAGCAAAGTGTTAAACATTTGATTGCCAGTCTGCAATACTTTTGTTGAAGCACTATATAACTGCTGATACTTTAATAGGTTTGCAGCCTCTTCATCTAAATTGACGCCAGAAACCGCATCACGCTGATCTTTCAGGCTAGATAAAACTGCATCGTCCGCTTTTTGAGTATTTGTCCAAGTAGCTACCTGAATACCTACATCATTAACTAGGCTTGAGACTGAGATCCCAAAAATTGAGCTCATTTTTTGTACAGTATTTGCGCTATCTGATGAAATATTAGGAGCGCTGCCATCATAGTAGTCATCTGGATCACTTGGAGCAATCGAAACAAAGTTATCTGCATTTAGTCCGTAGTAATACAAACCGTTAGCTGAACCACTAATGGTGACACTCTTCCCATCTAATGATGCGACCAACTCATCCGCTGTATAGGATGCATCTACTGATAGATTATCCAAATCAATGGTGATACCAAATTGATAAAAATCTAGTGACCTCGATGCGCCTGCAGAAATATCTTCTAAATTAATGGTTTGAGTCTTGCCTGTGGAGTCTTCCATTTGCAATTGGTCTGAATCCATCATCGTCAGGGTATATTCTCCTGCTGTGACAGAGGACTTTGCAATAATTGATGCCACTTCAATATCTGCTGAAGACGCTGTGGTGGCAACGGTGGCTGTACCGCTACCGGTATTTGCTAAGTTGGCAACATTTCCAGTGCTGGTGGATGTAAATTTTGCAGTGCCATTTGTCAAGCTATAGGAATCAATATTCCAATCAGACACTGTGCCTGCAATGGTGCCAATCGTATTACCATCACTATCCGTTACTGTAGATGAGATAGTATCGCCATCCCCTCTTCCAGTGCCGCCATTAGCGAATGCAGATGCGACTTGAGCTGCAGTGGTTGTTGCGCTAGCAGTAAATGTCAATCCGCCTAAAGTTACTGTTTGGCCGGAGCTCAGGGCTGAAAAAGTAACTACAGCAGACTCTGAGTTCATGATCAAACTGTCGCCAGTTTGTAAATCACTGACAGTAGATACGGCGTTGCTTAAGCTACTAAACAAATCCGTCATATCTGTTTCAGAAGTAATGTCAGGTATGAGACTGGAGTAATCACTGTTCAAATCATAATATTGATTTTCGCCAACCTGAAATCCGAAGATTGCTGTCTTCGGCGTGCCATCGCCATCAGTGCCTGAAGCTGAGTTAGCTACTTTGACTAATGATAGAGCAATCGTATCCAATCTTTTTTGAATTGATGGTGCAAATTCATTTGCTAATTTTAATAATGCGCCGGCTTGACCACCATCTAAACTTTGAACAGTTTGAAGTACTGTTTTGCTTTTTCCATTCTGAGTATTAAATTGCAGGGCAATATGCTCTTGATCTGCATTCAACGAAACTTTATTTGCTACGCCACGCTCGATTAATGCAAGACCACCAACCATATGTGTCGCCGTGCCATTCGAATTAATTAAACTTTGTCCACCAACTAATTTCTGTATGTCAGAAAGAATGCGGTCGCGCTCATCCAGCAAATCTGCTGAGGGGTATGTATTCCCTGGATTATTCGATTTTTCAATCTGAAGATTAATACTTGCTAATTCAGGTATCAAAGTATTAACTTGAGATACGGTATCTTCGAGACCCGTTTGTGCTTGGCTCTTAATTTGTCCAACGATATCACTGAGGCCATTCATTCTTTGAGCGACTACATTTGCCTTACCAGTTATACCTGCCGCAAGAGCTTTATTACTTGGATCGGTAGCATAGGTACCCATCGCATTAAAAAATTCTGTGATTGCTGTAGTTAATCCAACAGACTTAGTTGAAATCACATTATCTAGTGCGGCGGTATATTGAACTAAGGTGTCAGAGTAGGTTGACTTAGCCTGCTGACTTAATAATTGAGACCCAATCAGGGATGAGTATTGACGCGTAAAGCCTTCTACCGCAAAACTGGTGCCATTGAGCATCAGTGAATTTGGCGCTAATTGATTTATGGTCGCATTAGCATTCCTGCGTGAATATCCTTCAACAGACGTTCCTGCTACGTTTTGCGAGGTCACCAATATTCCGGCTTGAGCAATTTGCAGGCCCGCTAAAGCTGAATCTGATATGGAATATACGCCCATCTGTGAACTTTCTGTATCTACTGATTGACAGCGTTAGAGCTAGCCAATTCATTGTTTACGGCATTTCCAGCTAGATCGTTTACATTTTTAGCCTTGATTTGCTGAATTAATTGCTCTGCCATTTTTGTTCCGAAGCCTAGACCCTTGCCTACTGTTAATTGATCGGCAACCTTGTCATCCAAAATCTCTAAGTATCCAGATGAAGTTGTACTTAAGTTATCCCCACCACGGATATTGGTACTCCTAACAATACTCAGCATTTGACGTACTAAAGTTCTTTCAAAGCCCTGCGCTGCTTTACGAATCTTGTCATCTGAACTCAATCCGTTCTGATTGCCACCATCCGAACCAATTGGCTTAATCAAGCGGACAGAGCTTGAATCAATCGTTGGTGTAATTTTTAAAGGATCCATTAGATTACCTCTAACTCAGCTCTCAAAGCGCCAGCAGCTCGAAGCGACTGCAAGATTGCAATTAAATCCTGAGGGGTAGCGCCCAGCATATTGAGCGCTTTGACTACCTGGTCTAATGATGCTCCACTCGGCACTGAAATCAAATTATCCGGCTTACCATCGTTACTAATAGTAGCTGTATCGGCCGTGGTTACTGTAGTACCGCCCCTACTAAATGGAAGCGGCTGACTCGTTGTTGGAGTTTGGTTAATACGTACTGTTAAATTACCATGTGCCACTGCAGAAGGTGACAATTGAACGGCCTGATTCATCACCACTGAACCAGAGCGAGAATTTAGTACTACACGTGCAGGACCGCTCACAGGCGCTACATCTAGATTTTGCAGCTCTGCCATGAAAGCAGTTCTTCTCAATGGATCTGTGGGTACGCGAACATTGAGCGACCTAGCGTCAATTGGTAAAGCTGTACCCAATCCAAAACGACGTCCTACTGCTTCTGCAGTTTTTTGCATTAATCCATAATCACTGCGTCTCAAGTCTAGCTGGACAAACTCATCTACCAGTAAGGATGGAACAGCTTTTTCAATAATGCCTCCGGACGGAATTCGGCCAGCGGATAAATGGTTTACAGAGGTTGCCGCTCCACCAGTTGCCGCCCTCGCACCACCAATCACTACGTTACCTTGACCTTGAGCATATACCTGACCATCAGCAGCTTTTAAAGGGGTCATTACCAGTGTTCCGCCCTTCAGACTCGTGGCGTTACCCAAGGAGGAAACGGTAACATCAATTTGCTGTCCAGGGCGAGCCAAGGATGGGAACTCTGCCGTCACCATAACTGCAGCTGTATTTCTCAACTGAGCCTGGGTTCCAGTTTGCGGGAGCGTAATGCCCAAGACACCGATCATCTGCATTACGCTCTGCAGGGTAAATGGGGTTTGCGTAGTTTGGTCGCCTGTACCGTCCAAACCTACAACCAAACCATAACCAACTAGTTGGTTAGGACGCTGTCCTGCAATATCAGCGATATCTTTAATGCGATCAGCTTGGGCTGGTATAGCAAAAGTGCCTATTGTCATGACGGCAATAAGCGATTTCGTTACAGATTGAATGAAGGCTTTTTTCATATCCACTTAGAATGGGGAGAGCTTAAAGAGAAGGCGAGTGAACCAACCAACGCCCTGGGTGTCATCTGTAACACCGCGACCACGATACTCAATACGTGCATCGGCCACTTCTTGTGAATTCACTCGGTTAAATACCAATGTATTCGGATTAACAATTCCACCAAAGCGAATAATTTCTTCCTCATTGCTAATAGCCACTTGCTTTTCACCAGCAACAACTAAATTTCCATTTGACAGTATCTCTACAACTGTGACTGTAATGGTTCCTGCGAAAGTATTATTTGCAGCACTTGCACCAGCACCCTCACTCTTTAGATCGGCAGAGCCATCGTAGTTACTTAAGCCACGAATACCTGCGAAGTTTCCAAAAGGTGCAGCGACACCAGCAGTCACATCAAATACATTAGTAGCCGTTGCTTTTCTTGCAGCAGATAAAGAAGATCCCTTTGCAGCTGCAGTGGTTTCATTCAGAACTACCGTGAGAATATCGCCCACATTTCTCGCTCGTCGATCTTCAAACAATGGTCTATGACTTACCGCTGACACGTAAGGCCCGCCTGAGTTTGCTGGATATAAGCTACCCATATTGGCGGAAGTTTCCTGAATGGGCTTTGGGCGTGCTGTTGAAGGAGTAGCCAACAAAGAAGGTCTATCAGCACTCGCACATCCAGCCAAGTAGACTACAGTTAGCAGGCTTGCAACTCTATACAGATTTTTATACAAATGGTTCATCTTACATACCTATATTAGCTAAGCGTTGCAAGATTTGATCGGAAGCTGTTACTGCGCGAGTATTGATTTCATAAGCGCGTTGTGCGGCAATCAAATTTACTAGCTCTTCAGCCACGTTAACGTTTGATTGTTCAATGTAGTACTGGATTGTGGTTCCCATACCATTTGTTCCAGCAATCTGATTTTGTGCAGTACCGGAGGATGGCGAAGGTAAAAATATGCCGCCACCCAATGCAGTTAATCCGGATGGATTTGCAAAGTTTGCCATTGTGAACTGTCCAGCCTGTGTTAACGCTGTTGTTCCCTGAGTACTATATTGGACTAAACCGGCCTCACTAATCGTAATTCCTGTTGCAGTTGAAGGAATAACGCCAGCGCCTGAGACAGTGTTACCCGCTTGAGTCACAATTTGACCTGTAGAGCTAAGGCTAAACTGTCCATCTCGCGTATAGGCGAGCGTTCCATCTGCAAGTTGAATTTGGAAGAAACCGTTTCCCTTAATTGCAACGTCTAATTTATTACCCGTCTGAAAGAGTGTTCCTTGAATATTATTTCGCTCAGTGCCGGTTACCGCAGCACCCGCACCAACTTGCATACCTGTTGGGAGTAAGTTTTGTGCGTTTGATGATGAGCCAGCCGCTCTAATTGTTGTGTAGAGCAAATCCTGAAACATCGGCTGAACTCGCTTAAATGCCGTTGTCTGTGAGTTTGCTAAGTTATTCGATATCACGTCGAGATTAAACTGCTCGGCGTCCATACCTGTTTTAGCGATCCAAAGTGACCTTATCATTTATAACTTTCTTTTCTTATGCTCTGGATAGAGATAACAGACCCGTCAGGGATTTTGCGTTTTGATCAGCTGTTGTTAAGGCTCTCATATTTAAGTCAAATGCACGGCTTTCATCAATCATTTGAACCATAGCCGCTGCAGAACTCACATTACTTAATTCAAAAGCACCTTGTACAACTCTCACTTTTCCATCTGGAGCAGCAGCCCCATCTGCAATCTCAAATAATCCATCTTCCGCTCTAGTCAGACTATTTGAATCGGGATTTACTAACTTCAATTTACCTGCCTGATTTAGATACTGTGTGCCCGGGATTTGTGTATAAACTGAGCCGTCCTCTGCAACTTGCATTGTTGCATTCATTGGAATTGTTACTGGACCTCCAGTACCAACAACCTGGACATCTTTTCCAAGCTTTAGAAGACCATTTTCATCAATAAAGAATTTTCCAGAGCGGGTATAAGCCTCTGATCCATCCGGCCTTCTAACAGCAAAATAACCATCACCCTTGATTGCGAAGTCCAGCGGATTGCCAGTTGTTTCAATTGGGCCAGGGGTGAAATTACTTCCTGGTGTTGTGTCTACATTAAAGACCCTGGTATCTGCTCCATTGCCAGTAAATGGCACGCCGTCACCTTTCAGTGGAACAGCACGAAATGCACTCACTACCTCTTTAAATCCAGGCGTCATGACATTCGCTAGATTATTAGACGTCACCGCCAACTGACTGGTAGCGGCTATCGCTCCAGTCATTGAGGTATATGCGAATCGATTAATCATAATTTAGCGATTTGCCTGTTCTTATCGACCGATGTTCAAAGCTTCATCTACTAATGTAGCGACTTGAATTTTTGCTGCCTGAGATACGGCTGAATAATGACGTTGTAAGACCATTAACTTAACAAGCTCGCTAGTTAAGTCCACGTTTGAAGACTCCAAGGCTTTGGATCGAATCGCTCCCAAGATACCTTCGTTAGCATATTCGCCGGTTTCAGCTTCACCTGAATCATCAGATGCTAGGAACAAGTTGTCACCTGTTGGCACTAGCCCTTCAAAGTTATTGAAATAAGCCAATGCAACTCGACCTTTAGTTAACTGTGAACCGTTGTCAAATGTTGCTACTAAATTACCGTATGCATCAACGTTGTAGGCAGAAATATAAGCCGTTGCATGACCGTCTTGGGTATTGTCATAGGTCATTGCTGTAGATGAGTAACCAGTCATATTAGTGCTATCGACTGTCAACTGCACTACCCCGCCGTTAATTGTCTCGCCGTAGCCTGTTCCTTCGCCTGCTGATGCATCTATTGTGAATGTTGTAGTGAACTGCGGAGTGCCAAAAGCATCTTGAGCTAAGGAATCTAAATTCTTTCCACCCACAAAGGCCATAGTTCCCAAGGAAATTTGTTCTTCTGTATCTACACCACCAATTACAACTGTTGCTGGATTTGTTGCCGAAGCATCCTCACCCACAGCATTACCATCAAGTGTTGCAAATACTGCAAAGCGATCTACGTTCACTGCATATGTGAATTCACCGGATTCACTTGTACTTACCTGCTTTACAGCTAAGGTAGTGCCATCTCTTAATTTCAAGCTATATGTAGCACCCTGTACACCCGATCCTGTTGTCACCAAATTCTCAACAGTAGTTTCAAATCTAGTTGTAGGAGTCCCTGCATCCAACATTCCCGCAGTTAGAGCATCATCTGTAGACACATATAAAGTGTCCCCAGATATATAACCACTACCTGAAGCCGTAATTGTTACAGAGGAGACTGCTCCACTCGCCACCACAATAGTTGCATAGGCACCTAAGCCATCCCCATCAGTTGATAAAGGTACATTGTAGAAAGTACCATTATTGTCATATCCAGAACCAGCTACAAATGTATCCGATGTGTCTGTGTCAACAAGATCTACGCCACCAATTTCAGGCTGATCCGCAGTTGGTGTTGTCAAGCTAGATACTGTTGCATAAAACTTAGTTACCGGTGTGCCTCCACCAACTTCACCCGTAGCAATCGTCAAAGTATCGCTAGAGGCGTAGCCGATACCACCCTCAGTCATTGTTAAAGAATCAATGATTCCATCCTTAACCACAACAGTTGCAGTTGCACCGCTTCCACTAGATTTAATTCTTGTAATGACTGTTTCAAATGGTGTGAGGTCATTATTTAAACCATTTGAACTAGCTGTAAAAGTGATTGCAGCTGAAGAAGCTGTTCCAGTACTGTAACCAGTTAATGATCCAGATGTTGTGTAAGTCGCTGTGCTTGTGGCTCCTGTACCACCTGATGGTGTATATCCATCGGCACGTGAAGTAAATATAGCTGCCACCTCAGCTGCTGTAAGAGTATCAGTGGAATCTGTGTTGTTTACTGTTACGCCGGCAAAGGTAAAAGATTTTCCAGCAGCAAGTTCGTAGAACTGAACACTCATTACTTGTGCAACTGATGCAGATCCAGCCGTAGTAGTTGTTGCATAAGCACCCACCATACCTGCGGTAGAGGCGTTTGCGGCGCTTACATAAAGTGTATCGCCTTCCTCGTATCCTGTGCCAGCAGTGGTGATTTCAAATGAAGTTATTACTCCGTCTTCTACAGTGATAGATGCCTTAGCACCGGTTGAACCACTATCTGAGCTTAGAGTAACATCCGTATAAGTTCCATCTTTAAAGCCAGTTCCGTCATTAAAGCCTAGCACGCGGGTTCCAAAGTCAGTTGTTGGCCCCAGCGCATCGTCTTGAATTCCTGCTGTAAATGCATCGGAGTCCGAAATATAAAGGTCATCGCCTGCTAGATATCCCGAGCCCTTAGTTGTAATTGCTATCGAAGAAACTGCTCCACTAACTACCTTAACAGTCGCTTTGGCTCCCGAGCCATTTCCCGCTAATGATGACAAAGAAACATTGTAGTAAGTGCCATCGTTATCGTATCCCGCTCCCGCAGTAAATGTTTGATCAACATAGGTTGTCCCACTTGCAGCTGTGGTTTCATCCACTGCATAGGCTCCACCAGTTTTTGATACGAGCGATACATTGCGATAAACACCATCTGTGTAACCATAACCCTGTTCGGTCAGAGCAACCTCCATAACCCCGCTGGACGATTCACGCCCACCACTAATAAATGTTAACTCGCCTTCTTCAAGTGTCGCCTCACTTCCAGCCACTGTAGATGCAACTGATGTAGTAGCAATTTGATTAGATTGCTCTCCATTCATTGTTGTACCAATTGACTGCGTCGGATTGTAGGTGAATGTTGTTCCTGTAGCTGAGGTACCTGTCAAATACAGGTCAGCCGAATGTACCTTCTTGTAATACATTGACAGGGTATGACTCTCGCCCAAACTATCATACACAGTTTGAGATGTTGATTGACTATAGCTAGAGGGCTTTGTAGGTGAGAAGGCATTGCCAGTTAATGGCGAAACTCGGTCATCCAAGTTTAAGTTAATTGTTGAATTCTCAGTCGCTTCTTGCGGTAAGGTTTCAGTTGGATCCAATGTCAATACTGATTTAGCAGCATAGTTCACTGTACCTGTTGAATCTGCAGCGTAACCGACCAAGTACATTCCTGACTGGTTTACCACTCGACCTGCATTATCAACACCAAACTGACCGTTTCGGGTGTATTGAAACTTTGTTGGTGTCTCCGATGGAACAGTTCCATCTACTGTTTTAGCAAGGATAAACATTCCCTTGCCAGTAATTGCCATATCTAATGAGTTCGCTGAATTGACGATTGTTCCGTAATTATCATTACGACGGATACCCTGGCGATATGCACCCATACCTGCGCGATCCTTGTTCTGAGGATCTTGAGCTCTAAAAAACTGGTCAGCAAAGACATATTCGCCAGACTTATAGCCAACGGTCTGCGCGTTGGCGATGTTATTACTCGTTACATCGATCGCCTCTTGGGCTGAAGATAATCCTGATAAGCTAATTCCGTATGCCATTTTGCTGTCCTTTGTCTATCTATTCTTTTAGTAATGCTAGTTATTACTTATTTATTAATTGAGCCACTGTTGTACGTCTGCTGCAGCCATTGAAGTGCCGTCCAAGAGATTCAATACAGCATTACCATCTGATCCCTTGCTTACTGACATCACTGGAGAAGCAACAAAAGGCGATGGATTCTCTGTTTTGCCATCGGCTGTTTTTCCAACTAGCGTTAAGGTGTAGGTATCTGCCGGCATTTGAGCACCATTCATATCGGTGCCCGCCCATGCAAAGTTTGTCATTCCTGCTTGAACTGCGCCAAGGCTTGTACTCATCACTTGGTTTCCAGCACTATCAGTAATGGTGGCAATGACACTTTGCAATGGGTTCTTAGCTTCAATTGCTAAATTCACATCACCGTTACCAACATACTTAATCTCACCACCAGCTGTCGCTGGGCTATGCCCAATTAAGCTAGCTTGATTCATGAAGTTAGCGCTCTGCATCTGTGAAAGCATTGCTGTCATCGATGTATTCATCGTGGACATACTTTCAACCATATTTAACTGAGACATTTGGGCGGTCATGGTTGATGCATCCATTGGCGCCATTGGATCTTGATTTTGAATCTGTGCAATGAGCAGTTTCAAGAAGTTTTGGGTTTGCGCTTGTGGTGAGTTATCCGGTGCTGTTGCATCTTTCGGTGCATTAGCCGTCATCGGGTCATAAGTGCGAATACCGCTTAATGGATTTGTTGCCATCACTGCCTCTTTTACTTTATCAATTCAATTAAATGATTTATTTCTACTTACCAAGATCTAATGTCTTCAACATCAACTGCCTTGAAACGTTCATTGCCTCTACGTTCATTTGGTATGAACGGGATGCAGAAATCATGTTGACCATCTCTTCTACTGGGTTCACATTCGGCATATCGACATAACCAAAACTGTCAGCCTTAGGGTGCCCTGGGCGATATTCGCGACGCAGGGGTGTATTGGACTCAATGACTTTGGTTACCGCCACACCAGCACCAGGTCCGCCTTCTTTGGCAATCGAACTAAATTCCACCTGTCTTGCACGGTAAGGACGACCATCTGGTCCAGACATACTTTCAACGTTTGCAATGTTGGATGCGGTTACGTTCAAGCGCATAGCCTGAGCTGTTAGCCCTGAAGCACCGATGTCAAAGGAGGCTAATAGACTCATGAGGGCTGCCCAGTAATAGCAGACATCCTAGATCGGATAGTTCCACCCAATATGGTTAATGCAGATTCAGTAAAGACCGAGTTCTTTGTAAGCTCACTCATTTCAATATCGCCGTCTACCGTATTACCATCCATAGCTGGTTGGTTTGGGATGCGATACAAGAGCTTTGGGTCCTCAATACTGACCTTACCAGCAAGATGACCAGAGTTAGTATTTGCTAACTTTAACCCACCAGAACGCGTAATTCCTGCCATCTCATTCTTGAGAACATCGGCAAAGTTAATATCCCTAGCCTTAAAGCCAGGTGTATCGGAATTTGCCAAATTGTTCACCAAGATCTGCTGGCGATAAGTACGCAACTTAAGCGCTTGCTCACCAAAAGCTAGGGAATCGTACTTCGGCACTGCGTTCATTTCATCTCCCACCCCAAAGGGGCTCAATTTCCTGACAGGAAAGTCATCACATAAGAATATGCAAAGACCGTGCCAGTTTTGAGTTAGGGAAAAGATTAATTCGGGGTCAAGCCCGACAAAAGAAAAAGAAAAATATCAGCAGGTGGAGTGCCCACCTTTTAACTCAATTTTGCAGTTTTTACCTACCAAAATACAAAAACGGCAAAAATTGCCGCTTTTGTAAATATTACTTCTATGAGGCACTTAATTTACTGCAGGAGTTTTGCCTCTTTAACTAGGCGATCGCCTTTTGGCTGCAGTGGACGGGCATTCATCGGATAGATACGTCCAAAGTTTTGAACCTGTTCCTCGGAAACCAAAATAGGGTTCTTCATTACGAACCACAATACGTTTTCGCTGCATGGTGGGGTAGTCAAGGAACCCATGTAAGTGAAATAAGTCTTATCTTCAGGTAGTAGCTGATTCACATTAATCATCACGCCTGGAGACTCTACCCGCTCCTTTACCAATGGCACGTTATTCCACAGAGTCTGAATCAATGGATTATCCTGGGGCTTGCTGTCATCCCCCCACCAATACTTACGGGCTGCCGCAGGTCTTTTAGTCGTCATCAGAACGCCGACAACAGCTAAAGCGCCATCATGGTGCTGATGCACTAAGTGGACAACCATATCCATTCTTTCGCCATTAATTGCCTCTTCGCTCGGCTTATGGAAGTGAAACTGAACTAATCGAAATTGACGGCCATCCACCATCAAATTACTGCCTTCACCATAATTCACCATAATGGTGTGCCCATTATCAACAATGGATAAAGGGGACTGGCGATAAGCAAACTCTAATGCAGGTAGGTCGACCTTCACTGCGTTATCAATATTGATATTAATTGGCGACTGAGTTTTACCCTTGCTGCAAGCTAAATTGGCTTTACCCAAATCCCCCCAATTCTCAGGGCCGCCAGGGCCGTCTACATACGACCAATGAACATCATGATGAGCATCCTTCTCAGTCGGCTTGGCTACAGACTTAGCAGATTTAGGCTTAGGGTCAACAGCTTTGGCTTCAGCAACTTGGGTGCCAGCAGGTAGATCGCCCGTACGAATCACAATGTCGCCAGAGCCCTTATTAATTTTATTTAGCAGAGCCTTCGCCATCTCATCATCGCCGGAAGAGGCGGCAACTGTCAGAGCAGGCTTCGCCTTAGCCGCTGGCACTGAGCTAGTTGCTGACTGCGGATCGCTAGCCATAGAAGTACTTGCGAACAACATGGATACTGCCAATGCAGTAAAGAGGGTGGTTTTAGTCTGTTTAGTCATAACTTTCCTAACGGCATTATTCATTATTGCGTTTATTTTCAGACTTCTACTCGATCAATACTAGGGCTTATTAAGTCTAGTTAGCGGTTGTTTTTTTGCGTACAGCCTTTTTTGGGGCCGCTTGTGTAGGAGCTATATCTGGCTGAGTGCCACCTGGAAGCGGGTCTATAAAGGGCGCCTTGCTGCGTGAAAACATGTAATCACACTTCATTAATCCTGCCATATCTTGCTGACTATCAATTGGCGTCGATTGCCTAATGGAGACCTCCAGTGTGGCATCACTAGGTGGTGGAGTTAAATCATTACTGGTGTACCACTTTAAAAAGCGCTGATACCAACCAAGTTTAGGGGCTTTACCAGGATCAGCATAAAAATTAGAGCTGCAAACCTGTAATCGACGCTCGATTTCACTAGCGGGTATGTAATAGCCGGCAATCAGCATTGAGGCAACCTTAGAGTTGCAACGTGCCCAACTAGCTAATTCAATCTTGGCTCCTGTTGTACTTGGACCGCCTGCCCTATCCCCTACCAACGCATCAATCTCACACTGCATTCTCTGCCCCCGAATTTGCAAATTCTTACAGATTTCAGGGCCATTTTCAGCATAAGGATCTTTTTTATCAGCAGGAGGTGGATAGGGAAATCTTAAGTCGCATTCATCAGGGCCTACAGGAGCCTGATCTAATGAGTTCTGACTAAGCATGGCCTGATCTTGTGCGGACATAACCGGAGGAGCTGCTTGCTCACTGGACGGTGCTGGACCAGTAGGCCAAGACTCAGCAAAGCCACAGGATGCGAATGCAAGCAAACAGAATAATGTGAGAAGCTTCATTGGCCTAATTTCTTGCATTGGGGATCTCCACGCCTTGGCGAATAAGTTGCAATGGGTTTTCAAGAGAACGCTCAAGAACAATTTTTAAGTCCGGAAGAATCATAAATATAACCATAAACGCCAAGGGGATGCTAATTGCAAAACCCACTGAGAATAAATTCATTTGCGGACTAGTTCTACCCAAAAACGCTTGCGTTAAGTTGAACATCATATACACAAGAAAAACTGGCATAGACAATATTAAACCCAACCTAAATGAAGCCGATACTAAGTCGACTATCCCCAAAGCAGTCCATGCACTTGGCCATGTGCCAACAGGTATTGTTTTAAAGCTTCCCAAAACAATATCGATAAGCACCAAATGGATATTGAGTGAAAAAGATAATGCCAAAGCAATCATTCCGAGTAATTGCCCCACTAATCCCGACTCTAAATTGGGATCTCTAAAGTTTGTAGCTGCAAAACTGAAGCCCGACTGAAATGAGAGCACCTCTGAAGCGACATCAATCACCATAAAGCCAATTCGAATAGCAAAGCCAATAAATGCTCCAATACAAAGCTCAATAACAGATGCAAAGAACGTAATGCTTCCCGGACTGGGAATGATTTCATTCGTCACCATCGGCATGACATAAGCACCAAATGCCAAAGCAATAAATAAACGAAACTGCATCGGCAATGTACGAAATGAAAGCATCGGAGCCGTTAAAAATAAACCGAATACGCGCAATGAAGCAAACATGAAAATAGCCATGTACTGCTCAATTTGAAGACCAGTCATGGTGAGCATAATTAACTCACTAACCCAGGAATGCGGGCAAACAACTCTCTCATGTAATCGGTAAATAAGGCGAGGCTTACCGGGCCAATCAACAAAACTACCACCGCAAAGATGATCAATTTAGGAATAAAAGAAACGGTTGATTCATTAACAGAGGTAGCGGCCTGCAAAATACCAATTATCAGACCTACAACTAATAGCGCCAATAAGATAGGGCCAGCCAATAACGCGGCCATTCTGAGGGCCTGATAGACCAAATCTAAAATTACACCGCTTTCCATAAGAATTAATTAATGTAGCTCTGTACTAATGAAGTGGACAGCAAGCCCCAACCATCAGCCAAAGTAAACACAATCAACTTTAAGGGCAATGAAAACATCATTGGCGAAACCATGACCATACCAAGCGATGTCAAGATACTGGCAACTGCAAAATCAATCACTAGAAAAGGTAAGAAAATAATAAAACCGATCAGAAATCCGGTCTTTATTTCAGAGATTGCAAACGCAGGAATCAAAACAGTAAAGGGTACATCATCGCGGGTGGCAATTTCTTTTCCATACATTTTTGCAAAAAGATTTAGGTCGTCTCTTCGAGTTTGTTTCAGCATGAACTCCTTCAAAGGTTTAGCGCCAATCTCTACAGCCTGTGGGAAACCCATCTTACCTGCGGAGTAAGGTTGATATGCATCTTTATAAATTGAATCAAACACTGGATTCATAATGAACAGTGTCAAGAAAAATGAGAGCCCAATTAATACGATATTTGGCGGCATTGTCGTTAGACCTAAAGCCTGGCGCAATAAAGAAAAGACAATTAATATCCGAGTGAAACTTGTCATTAAAACAAGTGCAGCCGGTAGAAAACTTAGTGCCGTGAGAGCTAAGATTGTTTCAACCGGTACCGCATAAATCGTACCGCCACCGCCTTGTTTTGCAGTGACTAATGGTAAGGTTTGACTCCATGCAATTAAAGGAAACAGCCCAATTAGGGCTGTAATTCCAAGCGACCACCAAAATACTTTTTGCTTCATCCGAGCTTTCTCTTTACAAATTGGCGCAAACTATTTGCAAAATCAGCACTTGCAACTTGCGGCGTCAGATTGGCAACATCCTCAGGCTCAAGCTCAGCTAACAAAGTAATTTGGCTGGGCGTGTGACCTACAACCAAAATGCGATTTAAAACATTAATAACAATCACGCGCTCACGTGGCCCCAATGCTTGCTGAGCCAGGATCATTGCATGGGGATTACTAGCCCTAATTGCCGAGTCGCGCTTCACCAGAAATGCAACCACCCAAATTAATGCGGCCGCAAGGGCAAGCCAGATAAATGAAAATAGCAACATACCTCCTACCGAGGAGCCCATGTCAATTAACGATTAATTTTACGAAGACGCTCTGCTGGAGTAACGATATCAGTTAAGCGAATGCCATAACGGTCATTCACAATTACCACCTCGCCCTGCGCCACTAAGCATCCATTAACCACCACCTCGAGCGGTTCCCCTGCCAGAATATCTAATTCAATCACGGAACCATAGGTTAAGTTCAGCAGATTACGAATTTGCATTTTGGCGCGACCCAACTCAACTGTGACTTGAACTGGTACATCCATCACCAAATCAATTTCGTTAAAGTCTGGGTTAGTTCTAGCACCTTCCTCTAGATTATTAAAGGTGGCTTTTCTCAATGAACCAGATACATCCGCACTAGTCATTGATTTTGCTAAATCGTTATCGTTTTCAGCCATGGTGATTCCCTATTCTCTACTTTCTTTGTGCTTCATTGACCATCAGGCACTAAGCCATAAGTCACTGCGCTAATTGTATCGCT
>JACCDH011685638.1_pt1 | contig 21075 bp, 19 predicted proteins | sample 7442481 | NCBI WGS metagenome assembly JACCDH01 (sample SAMN15323433, study PRJNA562643) | freshwater metagenome | isolation source: river surface water | place: USA:Blue River Watershed | collected 2017-08-15 | reverse complement strand
GCGACCTCATACTGGGGTACCAGAAATCGGCCACGGCCCCCACGCCACCCCCGATGGGCTATGGGCTTGCTGAGTCTTTGTAGGTCGGAGCTTCAGCTCCGACCTACGGAAGCATTGAGGGTGTTCATGTCCATGCAAACCCGCTGAAAGGCCGGGATGGGCGGCCGACGATTTCTGGTACCCCAGTATGAGGAGGCCGCCCATCCCGGCCTTTCAGCTTGCGCCAAGACACAGCTTGTTGGAGTGCCCATCCCATTCTCAAGGCCTGCGAAAGGGACAGAACTCGCACACAAAAGGTCAGCGGTTCACATCAAACAGCACAGCGCCTTTTTTCATCGCGCTCTTGGCAATCACGCCCCGGTGGATCTCGCTGGTGCCGTCGTAGATGCGGTAAATGCGGGCATCGCGGTAATAGCGTTCGATGGACAGCTCCTTGCAAAAGCCCATGCCGCCAAACACCTGGACCGCGCGGTCCACCACGCGGCCCAAAGTTTCTGCGGCGTGCACCTTGACCATGGCGATCTGCTCGCGCGCGTCCAGGCCTTGGTCCAGCATCCAGGCGGCGTGGTAGACCATCCAGCGGGCGGCGTTGATCTCGATCACGCTGTCGGCCAGCATCTGCTGCACCATCTGGAAGTCGCCGATCTTGCTGCCGAACTGCTTGCGCTCGTTGGCCCAGTTCAGCATCAGCTCGCACACATGCGTGGCCTTGCCCACGGCGCGGGCGCCCACCTGCGCCAGACGCACCACATTGAGTGCGCTCATGGCCAGCTTGAAGCCTTGGCCCACTTCGCCCAGCAAGGCGGCGTCTTCAAGTTGCACGTTGTCAAAAAACAATTCCAGGTGCGGCGTGCCGCGCAGGCCCATCATCTTTTGGTCCTTGCCCACGGTGAAACCGGCCAGGCCTTTGTCGACCATGAACATCGAAATTTCTTTCTCGCCGGTTTTGGCCGACACCAAAAAGAAGTCGCTCCACTCGCCATCGCTGATGAAGTGCTTGGTGCCGTTGAGCACCCAACCCTTGTCGTTTTTCTTGGCGTTGGTTTTGATGCCCGCAGCGTCGGAGCCTGCACCCGATTCGGTGATGGTGATGGCGCAGGTGCGCGTGCCCGCCACAGCGGGTTTGAGCCAGCGCTCGATCTGCTCGCCCTTGCAGTGCAGCAGGGGTTCGTACACATTGCCAAAGGCGCGGCGGATCAGGATGTCGGTGGTGTGGCCGAATTGCTCTTCGCACAGGATGCGGTCCATGTTGGACAGGCCGCCACCGCCTAATTCGGCGGGCATGTTCATGCCGTACAGGCCCAGGGCCTTGGCTTTGTCGTGGATGGCCTGCGCTTTGGCCTTGTCCAAAAAGCCTTGGTTCTCGACCTCGTCTTCGAGGGGCTGCAGTTCTTCGGCGATGAAACGGCGCACCGTTTCGATCATCATTTTTTGTTCGTCGTTGAGTGAAAAGTCCATGGGGTGCTCCAAATCATTGTGAGGGTTCAGCGTTCCACTAAGGGACGACTTTTGGCCAGGCATTCGGCAGCCCAGTTCAGCACCGAGGTGTTCGCTTCGCGGCCAAAATTGACCACCTCCACGCTCACGGGCAGGTCGGCAGGCAGGGCGTCGAACAGGCCTTGCACATCGATGGTGCCGTCACCGGGCAAAAGGCGCTCGCAGCGGGCGGTGTGAACCATTTGCTCGGTCGTGAAATGCAAACCCGCCTGGGCATCGCAAATTTGCGCGTAGTGCAGCAAATCACGCGGGAGGGCACGGATGTCGTCCAGTGTGGTGGTCGAGCGCCCCACGTGCAGCGCATCGACCAAGATGCCCGCATTGGCCGGGCTGCCTGCGCCTTGCACGATGCGCAGTGCAGCGTTGGCGTCTTTCACCGCCGTCCAGGGCATGAACTCCAAGTCAGCGGTCATGCCAAAAGGCTTCATCACTTCGCAAAGGCGGGCGTAGTGGTCGGTCAGGCGCGCTTCGTTGGTGTCGTCTCCGGCCACCAAAATGGCCTTGGCTTTCAGTGCCGCGCCTGCGTCGTACAGCGCATCCCAGGTGTGCGGGTCGAACTGCTCGCCAATGCGGATGATCTCCAGATCGAACACGCCCACGCCTGTGTCGGCTTGAGCTGCCAAGGTTTCACGCAGGGCCGCAGGCTGGCCCAGCAGGTGCTGCTGCGGCGCGCCTGCGGCGTTGGGCCACAGGCGCAGGCCGACAAAGCTGTAGCCGGTTTTCGCCGCGACACCGATCGCCTCGGCTGGTGTGCAGCGGTGCGAGCTCAGGTAGGCGAGGGAGTAGGTGCGGGTCATGGTCTTTATTTCAAAGGCGACACCGCCGTGGGCATGGCGATGGTCGAGACCATGTTGGTGCTCAGGTGCGCGGGTCCACCCTTGGGCGGCCAGATGCCTTGGGCCACGGCTTCGCCGCGGATTTGGCTGCGGGCGTTCAGGCTGTCGTAGGCCCAGATGTTGGTGAATCGCAGTGGGCCGTCGAGCGCGACCATGGCCACCACGCAAGGTGAGAGCTTGTCGCGGGCGGGCACGTACTGCTCCCACAGGTCGATGGTGGGCTGCACGCCGCCGGTTTTGATGCCGTAGGTGCGGATTTCGTAGACCGGTCCGGTGATGCCGCTCTCGGCGCTGGGACGCACCGGCTTCATCCAGGGGAAGCCTTTGTAGCTGTGCTGCTCCAGCGTTTGGAAAATCTCGCCGCAGCCAAACGGACCCCAAGGGCCGTCGCCTGTTTCTGGTCTGGCGCTTTGCTGGGTGCGCTCGCGTTCGGCCTGCAAGGCCTCGAGCGTGGCAAAGCCGCGCAGCACGATCATCTGGTTGAGCACGCCGATGTCGGTGAACCAGCAGCCCAGCAGTTCGCCTTGGGCCTCAGGCGCCGTGGCAAAGGCCTGCACGTTCGTTGCGGCTTGGCCTGCAGAGCCAAAGGGCAGGGTCATGGTGGCGAGTTCGTAATACATGGTCTTGGCTTTCGAGTTGTCGGTTGACGTGTGGGTGATCGGGTATTCGCAGGTGGACGCTGGATCGCGGCCTGCGGCGTGGTGTGCGGCGATGAAGCCAAAGGTCATGGCCGGACCCAGCGTGATGCCGCCGGCCGGGTAGTGGCCGCCCATCATGCTGCTGAGGTCATTGCCACCGGCGTACAGGCCGGGGATGGCCAGGCCTTGGGCGTCGGTGACTTGTGCGTGGTCGTTCACGCGCAAACCGGCAAAGGTCCCCAAGCTGCCCATCACGACTTTGACCGCATAAATCGGCCCGCGTTCGATGGGGCCCATGCAGGGGTTGCGCAAACCGCGCCGGGTGGCGTTGATGGCGTCGCCTTGGATGCGGTTGTAGGGCGTATCGCCTTTGCCAAAGTCGCGGTCCTTGCCGTCTTGCGCCAAGGCGTTGTAGCGCTGCACGGTGGCTTGCAGAGCCTGCGCATCGATGCCGCAGGCCTTGGCCAGTTCAGCCAGGGACTGCCCGCGTTTCAGGTAGCCGTTTTTAAGCCAAGGGCCGAGTGGTATGGGTGCGGGCTTGACCGCGCCCAGGCCGTAGTAGCGCAGAAACAAGTGGTCGCAAATCAGCCAGGCTTCGGGCGTGTGACCGGCCGGTGTTGCCGCCAGCAGGTCTTGCATGAAGTCGTGGTACGAGTTGGCCTCGTTGGCAAAGCGTTGTCCTTGCGCCGTGACAGCGATCAGGCCAGGCTTGGCCCGTTCGATCAGGTGCGGGAAATGCGCCACGCTGCCGTCCGGGCGGGGCACCAAAGACACCGGGGCCAATGCCGCCGCTTGCACCAAGTCGCCTGCCACCACGCCGCCTGCGGATTCGCCCAAGCGCAGGCCGTCGCCCGTGTTGCCCCGGTTGCCTGCTGACCAATGCTCGTGGCCCGTGGGCGCATGCGGCAGCAGTTGCTGTTTGCGCGCTGGGTCGTGTGGAAAACCGCCGGTGGCCAGCACCACGCCGCAGCGGGCTTGGATGCTCACTTCACGGTCGGGCGTTTGGATCACGGCGCCGGTCACGCGGCCTTCGCTTTGCAGCAAACGCACAGCCGGGCTGTTCACGCGTATTTGAACGCCCCGATCGAATGCGGATTGGGCCAGCCCGCCGATCAAGGCGTTGCCGTTGACCAGGCGTGTGCCGCGGCGGTGAACCAACAAGTCACGCCCATGGCGCAGCACCAGCTTCGTGACATGCCAAAAGGATGCTGGCTTGTGCAGCGCGTTCAAGAAATGCCGCAGCTCCGCACCCGAGGCGATGCCCATGCCCCACAGCGTGGTCTCCTGCAGCGGGGGCTTGAGGTCGTGCAGGCGATCGCCCAGTGGGCGGGCATCGAAAGGCGCTGCGCAAATCGAGCGGCCACCCAGCGCCGCGTCGATGGTGTGGCCATGAAAGTCTGGAATCGCGTTGCCATCGATGAACTGCAGCGCGGTGTGGCGGCGAAAGAAATCGACCATGCGCGGGCCGTTGTTCAGAAAGGCCAGGGCGCGGGACTCGTCGAATTTTTCGCCCAGTTCGCGGCGCAGGTAAGACAGCGGTTTTTCGATGCGCTCGACCAGACCTGCTTCGATGGCCAGCGGGTTGCGCGGCACCCACATCCAGCCGCCCGACCAAGCCGTGGTGCCGCCGTATTGCGGGTCTTTTTCGACCACGATGACTTTCAGGCCCAGGTGCGCCGCCGTGACGGCGGCCGACAGCGCGCCCGCGCCCGAGCCCACGACCAGCAGGTCGCAGTGTTCGGTGGAGGGCCTTGCAGCGTTCATCGGCTCGCGCACATCACACCGCGTAAATCGGTTTGCGCCCATCGGTGGGGGCGGCGCTGCCGGTCTCGGCCGTGAGGCTGAAGAAGGGCGATGCGCCACTGGACGCGGCCAGCTGCTGCGCGATGCTTTGCAACTCGGGCGCCAAGGCTTGCATTTTTTCGGGCGTGAAGCGCACCGTGGGGCCTGCGATGGTCAGCACGCCAAACGCGGGCTGCCCCGCGAAGCGCACGGGTGCGGACATGGCCGACAGGCCTGCGGTGTAGGTGTCGGTGGTCAGGCTGTAGCCCCGCTCGCGGGTTTGGGCCACGGCCTCCATCACGGCTTGCAAGCTGGTGGGCGCGGCAGGGCCGAACTGTTCAGGCAGGCCCAGACCTTGTTTGGCCACCAAGGCCAGGGCCGCGTCATCGCTCAGCGTCGAGAGCAAGGCCCAGCCCGAGGACGAGCACGACAAGCGTGCATCGCTGCCCATGTCGGGGTCGTAGCGCAGGCCTTGGCGCGCACCTTGGGCGCGGGCCACCCAGGTCAGGCGCTCGCCGTCGACCACCGAGAGGCGCACCAGCTCGCCCGACACCTCGGCCAAGCGGTTGAGCAGGGGCTGGGCAATGTCCACGATGCCGCTGTTGCTCAGGTAGCTCAGGCCCATGGAGACCAGTTTGGTGGTCAGCAGGTAGTCGCCGTGGCCACGTGTCTGGCGCACATAGCCCAGGCGCACCAGGTCGGTCAGCAGGCGGTGCGTGCCGCTGCGCGGGATGTCGAGCTGATCGGCAATGGCGGCCAGTTCCAGGCCTTCACCGTGTTGCGAGAGCAATTCGAGGATGCTCAAAGTCCGTTCGAGAACGCCGCTCATGTGGGATTCCTTGATGCCGTGAAGGCTGGGCAGGTTTGACGTTGACCGGTGCGTGCCGCCTTCAGCAAAGCCAATGTGGCTTGCAAAGTGCGCCAGCCGTCCAGTGCCGAGCAGATGGGGGTTTCGCGCCGCTCGGCCACCGCACGGAAGTGCCGCAATTGCTGAACGTACACATCGGTGTCGTGCACACGGCTTTGTTCGCGCACCATTTCGCGGTGCCAATGGCGCTCGCCGGGGTAGCGCCACAAGTCCAAATCGGGCAGCGACAGCGAGCCCTGCGTGCCCGACAAAAAGTGCGACTGCACATTTTGTCGGGGGTACTGGCCTTGCTCGCCAGCACAAAAATCCCAGCACCAAGGCGAGACGGTGGTGTCGGACACCGTCATCACCGCTTGCGTGCCGCTGGCAAATTCCAAAAGGGCCGCACCGGTGTCTTCGACTTCAAAACCGCGCACCGCGCTGGACAGGCTGCCTTGCACCGCACGCACTTCGCCCAGCAGGTAGACCAGCATGTCGATGTCGTGGATCAGGTTGATCAGCACCGGCCCGCCACCGGCTTGGCGGCGCCAGGGCACATCGAAGTAGGCCTCGGGCTTGTAGAAGTTGGCCATCACGTTGGCGCTGAGCACCTGGCCCAGGCGACCGTCGGCCATGATTTGACGGGCCCTTTGCAAGATCGGGTTGTGGCGGCGGTGGTGGCCCACCAGCACCGGCACACCGGTGACCTTTTCCAGCTGGATCAGCCGCTCGGCGGCGGCCAACGTGTCGGCCACCGGTTTTTCAATCAGCACCGCGATGCCGCGCGCCATGCAGTCGGCGGCTACCTCCACATGGGTGGCGTTGGGGGTGGCGATCACCACGCCTTGGGGACGGGTGGCTTCCAGCAGGGCAGGGTGGTTGTCAAAGGTGGGGATGTGGCGCTCGGCACACCACTGGCGAGCCGCCTCGCCCGGCTCGGCCACCCCCACCAGAGCGAACTCGGGTGTTTTCAGGATGCGCTCGATGTGCGTCCGGCCAATCACGCCAGCGCCAATCACGGCCAGAGGGAACTTGTGCATGGGTGTTGTTGCGTGTGCAGTGGGGTGCGTCGATGGCTCGAGTATATTGATTTTTGGAAATAAATTCAAAAGTGGAATCAAATTCCGTTTTTATGTATCATCGCGGCCATGAACCCGACACAGCCCTTGCACCTTGACGGCGCTTCGCGCATTCATTTCATCGTGGGCGACCCGATTGCCCAGGTCAAATCGCCCTCGGGGGTGAGCCAGGCTTTTCAGGCCGCAGGGCTCAACGCGGTGTGCATCCCGGCCCATGTGGCCCCGGCCGATCTGGCGGTCTGGACGGCAGGTGTGTCGCTGTGCAAAAACGTGGACGGCATCATCGTCACCGTGCCGCACAAGTTCGCTTACTTTGAGCTGTGCGCCACGACTTCGGACCGGGGCGCGTTTTTGAAGTCCATCAACACTTTGCGCCGCAACCCCGATGGCCGCTGGCATGGCGACATGTTTGATGGCCTGGGTTATGTGAAAGCCTTGGCGCTCAAGGGCTGCAGCCTGCAGGGTCAAAAAGCATTGCTGGTGGGTGCAGGCGGTGCCGGCTCGGCCATTGCGTATTCGCTGGCCACGGGCGGCGTGCGCGAGCTGGCCATCCACGACGAAGACAGGGCTCGGCGCGACGCGCTGGTGCAGCGCTTGGCCTCGCTGGGCCAGTGCACCGTGGTGGCCGGCAGCAGCGACCCCACAGGTTTTGACATCGCGATCAACGCGACGCCGATCGGCATGAAAGCGGGCGATCCGGACCCGATCGATGTGAGCCGCTTCACACCGGACATGTGGGTTGGCTGTGTGATCACCGCGCCCGCCGTGACGCCGATGATCGCCGCTGCACGGGCGCTGGGTTGCCACACCCTCACGGGCACGGAGATGTTTGCGCAGGTGAAAGACCTGATGGTCGAATTTTTGATGGGTGCCTGAGATGCAAGTTCTGAAGAACGGTCTGGATGGTTTGAAGGACGGCAGCGAATATGACCTGGTGGTCATCGGAGCTGGCGGTGCGGGCTTGTCGGCGGCGGTGTTTGCCGCCATCGACGGCGCCAAGGTGCTGGTGGTCGAGCGCACCGAGTTCGTGGGCGGCACCACCGCCTGGTCGGCAGGCACCACCTGGGTGCCGGGCACCCACCATGCTGCAGCCGTCAACCCCAGCGACAAGCTGGCCGACGTGACGACTTACCTGAACCACGCGGTGGGCGCGCAAGCGCCTGCCGTTTTGCGCGAAGCCTTTTTGAAGCACGGCGGCGATGCTGTGGCCAAAATCGAAGCGCACTCGTCCATGAAATACCGGCCTTACCCCAAGCACCCGGACTACATCAGCGATCTGCCCGGCTCGACCTTGAATGGCCGCGCTTTGGAGCCCCTGCCTTTTGATGGCCGCTTGCTGGGTGAACTCTTCCCGCTGCTGCGCCCACCGATCCCCGAGTTCACCGTGCTCGGCGGCATGATGGTGGACCGCACCGACATCAACCACTTGCTGGCGATGACGAAGTCTTGGGCATCGCTCAAGCACGCGCTGCGCATCCTGGGGCGTCACCTGCGCGATCGCTTGAGCCATGCCCGGGGCACTCGCTTGGTGATGGGCAACGCCTTGGTGGGGCGCTTGTTGCATGGCTTGTCACAGCACGCTCACGCCACGCTGGCGCTGAAAACCTCGGTCGATGCGCTGGAGCGTGACGCCAGCGGCCGCGTGGTGGCGGTGCGCTTGAGCAGCGCCACCGGCAAGGCCCGTGTGGTGGCCAAGCATGGCATGGTGCTGGCCAGTGGTGGCTTCAACCGCGACCCGGCCTTGCGTGCACAGAAGTTGCCCGGCATTCCCGCCGATTGGTGCCCCGCTGCACCCGGCCACACCGGCGAGGCGCTGGCTTTGGCACGGGGCTTGGGCGCCGTCGAAGGACAGGGCGCACAAAGCCCGGCCTTCTGGGCGCCCGTGTCTTTGCGCCAACGCCCCGATGGCAGCACCGCGGTGTTCCCGCATTTCGTGATGGACCGCGCCAAGCCCGGCATGATCACCGTCAACCAGGCGGGCGAGCGCTTTGTCAACGAGAGCACGTCTTACCACCTGTTTGCGCTGGGCATGCAGGCGGCCCAGCAAGCTGTTCCCGCTTACATGGTGGCCGATGCCAGAGCCTTGCGCCAGTACGGCATGGGCATGGTGCGCCCCGGTGGCAAGGGGCTGGCCCCGTTCTTGGCCGACGGCTACTTGACCGAAGCCGCCAGCCTGCAAGCGCTGGCCGACAAGTTGGGCATCTCGGCGCAGGGTTTGGCCCAAGCGGTGGCCGACAACAACGCCTTTGCCCAAACCGGTGTGGATACCCAGTTCCAACGCGGCGAGACGGCTTATCAACAGAACATTGGCGACGCCGCAGCCGGTGGCCGCAACCCCAACTTGGGTGCGATCAGCGAAGGGCCTTATTACGCTGTCAAGCTCTACCCCGGCGACATTGGCGCGGCCCAAGGCTTGCAGACCAACGAGCACGCACAGCTGCTCAATGCACAAGGGCAAGTCATCGAGGGCTTGTACGCCGTGGGCAACGACATGAACTCCATCATGGGTGGTGTGTACCCCGCCCCCGGCATCACGATTGGCCCGGGCTTGGTGTTTGCCTATTTGGCGACCCGTCATGCCTTGGCTTCGCCCATGGCCCTCGGGTCTAACCCCTAATACGTTCGTTCATCGCACGTTTTTGTTCGGTGATTGACCCATCTACCCCGGCCTGCCCGTGATGCCTATGGAAATGACCACTACATTTTCAACACCTTGCCCTGCATGGAAAAACGTTTTTCAACCCACTGGCCGTGCAAGCTGGCCTGATTCCACCAACGAGGAGACCTCTGTGAAAGCTACCCTGAAAACCCTGGCCGTCTGTGCCGCCTTGGCCGTGTCTGGCCTGGCCCAAGCCCAAGACATCAAGATCGCCAACATCGTTGAGCTGTCGGGCCCTGGCACCACCGCCGGCACATTGTTCAAAAACGGTACCGAACTGGCCATCAAGGAAATCAATGCCGCTGGCGGTATCTTGGGCAAGAAAATCAGCTACACCACCGAAGACACCCAGACCAACCCTGGCGTGGCCAAAGGCCTGACGCAAAAAGCGGTGGACAACGATGTGTTTGCCATTTTTGGCCCCGTGTACTCCGGCTCCATCATGGTCTCCATGGCCGAATCCAAGCGCGGCGAAACGCCCAACTTCACCGGCGGTGAAGCCGCGGCCATCACCGCACAAGGCAACCCCTATGTGTTCCGCACCGCTTTCGGTCAAAGCGTGTCTTTCCCCAAGTTGGCCAAGTTCATCAACTCCAAAGCCAAGACCCTGGCCATCGTTTATGTGAACAACGACTTCGGCAAAGGCGGTCGTGACACCTTGACCAAGTTGCTCGAAGGCACTTCCACCAAGATCGTGGCCGACATCTCCACCGACGCCGGTCAAGTGGACTTCTCTGCAGCTGTGTTGAAGGCCAAGCAGACCGATGCCGACGCGATCTTCGTGTACACCAACGAAGAAGAGTCGGCCCGTGCCCTGCGCGAGTTCCGCAAGCAAGGCGTGAAGAAAATGCTGATTGGCGAAACCACGCTGACCGGCCAGAAAGTGATCGAGTTGGCCGGTGAAGCCGCCAACGGCGCACTGGCCCACGTGGGTCTGACGGTCGATGCCCCAGCGTTCAAGGCTTTCGGTGCCAAGTACAAGGCCGAATACAAATCTGAGTCGGACCACAACGGCATCAAAGGCTACACCGGCATGTACGTGCTCAAGGCCGCCATCGAGAAAGCCGGCAAGATCGACCGCAAAGCGGCCGCTGCGGCGATTCGCAACAGCTGCTTCAGCGCCAAGCAACACCCTGGCATCCTGATGGATGTGTGTTTTGACGACAAAGGCGATCTGGACCGCGAGAGCTTCCTGATCGAAGTCAAGGGTGGACAGCCCGTGATCAACGCGACTTTGCCTCCTCTGAACGCCAAGAAGTAATTGACGTTTTGAAAACAAAGCGGGCTCCTGTGGGGTCCGCTTTTTTTCAGGCCATTCGGGCTGATCCAGCCCGCGCAGGCGGCTTTTGATGCCTGCGCCTCCCGTTTTCGGAGTTCTCCCATGACCGACTTTTTACAACTCTTTTTCAGTGGCTTGGCCACTGGCAGCATCTATGCGCTGGTGGCCTTGGGCTTCACCTTGCTGTGGCAAGCGTCTGGCACGATCAACTTCGCGCAAGGCGAATTTGTGATGCTGCCCGCCTTCATGATGGTGATGCTGATGGGCTCAGGCCTGTCGCTGTATGTGGCCTTTGCCTTGTCCATCGTGCTGTCGGTGCTGATTTTGGGTTGGCTGTTCAAACGCGGTCTGGTGGACCCCCTGTTCAAGTACGGCATGATGCCCATCGTCGTGGCCACCATTGGCCTGTCGATCGCCATGCGCAACGGTGTGCGTGCGGGCTACAGCGCCGAGCCCCACCCCTTCCCCCAAGTGTTCCCCGACGTGATTTTTGAGGTGATGGGCGTGACCTTCTCGGCCGGTGATGTGGGCACCTTTGTGTTTGCCATGGCCTTGGTGCTGGTGACGCAGGCTTTCCTGAGCAAAACCGTGACGGGCCGCGCCATGCAGGCGGTGGCCCAAAACACCGAGAGCGCTTCGGTGCTGGGCATCAATGTGCCGCGCATGATTTTCTACACCTTCGCCATCAACGCGATCTTGGCCGCTGCTGCGGCTTTGCTGGTGACGCCCACGTACCTCGCCAAGTTCGACATGGGTGAGGGCTTGGGTACCAAAGCCTTTTTTGCGGCCATCATCGGCGGCTTCACCAATTCGCGCGGTGCGCTGGTGGGCGGCTTGCTGGTCGGTGTGTGCGAGAACCTGGCTGCCGCCTACATCTCGCCCGCCTACAAAGACGCGGTGGCCTTGATCATTTTCATGGTCGTGATCCTGTTCAAGCCCCAAGGCCTGCTCGGCAAGAAAGAGGAGCGCAAAGTATGAAAAAGCTCAACCTGTTGTTTGCGCTGGTCGTTTTGGCGGCGCTCATCATCGTGCCCAATTTCCTCAAGAACTACGGCATCCACATGTTCACCACCTGGCTGGTGTTCATCATCGCGACCATGGGCCTGAACCTCACGGTGGGTTACGCCGGTCAAAAGTCGCTGGGTCACGCCGCCTTCTTTGGCATCGGTGCCTACACCGTGGCCATCTTCCTCAAGGCCGGCTTGAGCTTTTGGCTGGGCCTGCCGGTGGCGGCCTTGTTTTGCTTTGTGGTCGGTCTGGCCTTGGGCTTTCCGGCGCTGCGTGTGCAGACCATCTACCTGGCCTTTGCCACACTGGGTTTCAACACCGCTTTGTGGCTGGTGATGCGCAACGAAGAGTGGCTGACTGGCGGCACCTTTGGCATCAACAACATCGCACGCCCCAGTTTGGGCGGCATCAGCTTCGATGGCAATTTGGCGTATTACTACCTCGTGCTGGGCTTCACCATCGTGCTGGCGCTGCTCTTGTGGGGCTTGCTGCGCTCGCCCTGGGGCAAGGCCTTCACGGCGCTGCGCGACAACCCCATCCGCGCTGAGAGCTTGGGCATCGACACCCGCAGCTACACGCTGCTGAGCTTTGCGATTGGCGCGGTGTACGCCGGTGTGGCCGGTGGCCTGTATGCCTCGCAAGTGCAGTTCATTGACCCGGCTTTGTTCACCGTGGGCGCGTCCATCATGATGTACCTGATGGTGGTGGTCGGCGGCCCGGGTTATTTCTTGGGCCCGGTTCTCGGCTCGGCTGTTGGCGTGGTCTTGCCCGAGTGGCTGCGCTTTGCGCAAGCTTGGTATTTGTTCGTGTTCGGTGCGGCCGTGGTGGTGCTCATGATCTGGCTGCCCGATGGTTTGCTCAGCATTCCTGACCGCCTCAAGGCGCGCCGCCAATCGCGAGAGGCTTCGGCTGCTCGCGCTGCCCAAGGAGTCAAAGCATGAGCCAGCCCGTCCTCAAAGTCACCAACATGAAGAAGGCTTATGGCGCGATTCAAGCCGTGGGCGGTGTGTCCTTCGAAGTGCGACCTGGCGAGATCTTCGGCGTGATCGGCCCCAACGGTTCGGGCAAGACCACCTTGTTCAACAGCATGCTGGGCCAAATCACCCCCGACGAGGGCAAGATCGAACTCAAGGGGCAGGACGTGACCACCCTCGGCCCGCTGGAGCTCAATCGCCGTGGCGTGGGTCGCACCTTCCAGACCCTGCAGGTGTTTGGCAAGATGACCGTGCGCGACAACCTGATTGTGGCCGCGCAAGAGCACCAAGGCAGCATGTTCAGCCGCATGTTTGCGCCCACCGATTCCGGTCTGGGCGACAAGGCCGATGCGCTGATCGACCAGTTCCACATCCGCCATGTGGCCGACAAAAAGGCCGGCGAGCTGAGCTATGGGCAGCAAAAGCTGGTGGACATCGCCATGGCTTTCATGAGCGAGCCCGATCTGGTCTTGCTCGACGAGCCTTGTGCTGGTGTGAACCCGTCCTTGGTGGGCGGCATCAGCACTTTGCTCAAAGAGCTCAACCGCACACGCAAAGGCAGCTTCGTGGTGATCGAGCACAACATGGACTTCGTGATGGACCTGTGCCACCGCATCATGGTGATGGTCGAGGGTCAGGTGCTGGCCGTCGGCACGCCCGACGAAATCCGCGCCAACAAGCAGGTGCTGGACGCCTATTTGGGGAACTGACATGACCGCAACAAACGACACCTGCATCGAATTCGACGACGTGGTCGCGGGTTACAAGGATTTCATGATCCTGAACAACCTGTCTTTCAAAGTGCCCAAAGGCTCGATCACGCTCTTGATCGGCCCCAACGGCGCGGGCAAATCCACCGTGCTCAAAACCCTGTTCGGCTTGCTCAAGCCTCGCCAAGGCAAGGTTTTGCTCAACGGCAAAGACATCACCGGCGCCACTCAAAAAGCGTTGCTGGCCGATGGCATTGCTTTTGTGCCCCAGGGCCGCAACCTGTTTGGCCAGCTCAGCGTGTATGAAAACTTGGAGCTGGGCGGCATCACTTTGGGCATGAAAACCACCCACGAACGCATCCCCGAAGTGCTGGAGTTCTTCCCCCGCGTGAAAGAGCGCATGAACTCGCGTGCCTCGGCCTTGTCGGGCGGCGAGCAAAAGCAGCTGGAAATCGGCCGCGCTTTGCTCTTGCGCCCCAAAGTGTTGTTGATCGACGAGCCCTCGATTGGCCTGTCGCCCATCGTGGTGCAAGACGTGTTCAAGCTGCTGCGCAAGCTGGCCGACCAGGGCACCACGGTGCTGATGGTCGAGCAAAACGTCAAAAGCGCGCTCAAGTACTCGGACAACGCCATTGCGCTAGAGTCGGGCCGCTTGGTGCTCTACAAATCAGCCGCCGAAATCTTGGCCGATCCACAAATGGAGCGCCTGTTCTTGGGCGGTGCGCACACCACCTCGGCCGCTGCGGTTTGAGGCGAATGGGCGTTGGCGGCAAGGGGCGTTAGGGCCCCTTGGGTCATGACGCCGTGTGCTTTGGGCTGGGCGATCCCAGTGACCCCCAAATCTGAAACGACAGGCCTTGGATGTCCACCAGGCTGCCGTCTTGCACCCGCAGCAGTTGCTGCGTTTCCGCAGGAAAGGCGATGGGGTCGCTGCTCAGACCCACAAAAGTGGGCCCCAAGCCCAACCAAAGCGGCAAGCCTGAACACGCGCCGATGATGCGCTGCGCTTGTCCTTGAAAAAGAACGGCCAGGGCATAGGGCCCTTGAACCAGAGCGAGCGCCCGCTGCACCGCTTGCGCGGCATCGCCTTGATGGGTGGCATCGATGATGTGGGCCATGCACTCACTCTCGGCATGGCTGCGCAAGGCATAAAAACGTTGCGCCAAGACGGCGCGCAGTTCCGGGGCATTGAGCAGCGGACCCATGAACACCACCGCGGTGCGTGCGGGCGCGGTGATCAGGGCTTTAGGCCCTTGACTGAACCTTGGCAGGCAATGGTTTGGGACGGCGCCATCTGCGCGTCCTTGGGTGTGCGCAATCGCCGTGTTCACCTCTGACAGGGGGTCCATGACCCGCAAATGCTGGTTCAGCGCATCAAGGCCCTCGGTGCTGCCCAAGCGCCGCAAACGTGGCGCTTGGCTGGCGTTGGCGGCCGGCGTGAGCAGGGCCACGCCATAAGCATCGGCGGGGTCACCGGCCAATTGCGCCAAGCCGTGCAGCATGTGCGCCGACAAGTTGCGGTCGCTGGTCAGCCCGAGGATGCCGCCCATGTTGAACTCCTTGTGGTGTGGTCAAAAAATTTTCAGACCCGGCCTGTTGCGGTAAGGGCCGGGCGCGATCTTCTCGCAAGCAGGCACAGCTGACCATTGCGCGCAAGGCAGTGACGGCAGGGTGTAGTGCCCCAGTCCAAGCGGTATAGACACAGATGGATAGCGTTTTTCACCGATGGGCCAATGGTGCGCCAGCGCTCAGAACGGGACCATGAAAGCCTGTGAATCACTGAAAGAACGCTATGAACTACCCGATCGTTGAAGGTGCCCGCCAAAACCGCATCTTGGCCGGCATGCCCATGAGCCGCTATGCCCCTCTGTCGTCGCACCTCAAGCCGGTGGAGTTGAGCTCGGGGCAGGTGATTTTTGAAGCGGATGGGCCGCTGGATTTTGTTTATTTCCCGACCACCTGCACCGCGTCCATGGTGTCGCAAACCCAGGACGGTGACTCTTCTGAGCTGGCCATGATTGGACGCGATGGCATGCTGGGCGTGCCCTTGGCCTTGGGCAGTCAGACCATGAAGCACCGTGTCATGGTGCAGTGCGGGGGGCAGGCCTACCGCATGCCGGCCCCTGTGTTTTTGGAAGAGTTGGGCCGCAGCGTTGAGTTGCAACAACTGGCATTGGCCTATGTCCAAGCTTTGATCATGCAGATGTCTCAAAACATCGTGTGCATTGGCCACCACAGCGTGAGCGAACGGCTGTGCTACTGGCTCTTGATGAACCACGACGCACTGCCAGGCGATCAGCTGAGGGTCACGCACGAGATGATCGCCAACATGCTGGGCGTTCGGCGCGAGTCGGTCACGCAAGCGCTGGGCAAGCTGCAAGCCGAAGGCTGGGTCACCAGTGGGCGCGGAAAAATCGGCATCTGCGATGCCGATGGTTTGGCCCAAGGCGTGTGCGAATGCTATGCCTTGGTCAGCCGAGAAAACCAAAAGATGTTTGACCGTCTGCTCGATTCTTTTGGCCACGCGAGCCTGGGCGTGACAGCGGCTGTGGCTTCAAGTTCGGTTGATGGCATGCGTTTGCAAAAGTACCAAGACGCCTACGACTTTGCGCCTGTGGGCTTTGTCAGCCTGGATGCGCATTGCCGCATCGTGCAAACCAATTTGGCGGGCGCCATCATGCTTGGGGTGCAGCGTTCGCAGCCTCAGGCGCACGATTTTCTGGATTTTGTGAGCGCCCAAGACCGAAGCGTTTTCACCGCATTCCACCAAGAAGTGTTGAGTGGCAAATGCCGACGCCATTGCGAGTTGAGCCTGCACGGCACCGAGCGGCGCAGCGAGATGATCTTGCGCATTGAAGCCACTTTGGATGAAGACGGCGAGCAGTGTCAGTTGGTGCTGATCGATGTGACCCAACAGCGCCGTGAGGCCGAGCAAACCTTGGAGCGAGAACGCCAACAGCAAGAGATGCTGGCCCGCCAGCCCTACATGCTGTGGTTCAAAGACCCGCAGGGGCATTTGATTTCGGCCAACTCCCGACTGCTTGAAAACGGCGATGGCTTGCTCAACGAAGCGGGCCTGGAAAAACTCGATGCCCACAGCATGCCGTGGCTGTTTGCCAATGCTGCGCCCATGTCGGCCAGCCCCAAAGCCTGACGCCTTGGCCCCGACTCAGAGCAGTGGCCGCAGGCTGCGTGCAGCCTCTTGCATCACCGGCAGCAAACGGTGCAGCGCGTGGTCGGTCACCTCGCGGTTGATGGGCATGGTCACGCTGATGGCGCCATGGGGCACGTTGTTGCGGTCCAGCAAGGGCACGGCGATGCCGCGAAAGTTCAGCTCCAGCTGCTGCTCTGACAGAGCCCAGCCTTGGCGTTTGAACTGCAGCAGCGCTTTGCGCAACTCCGCCTTGCTGGACAGGGTGTACGAGGTGAAGGCCCGCAGTTCATGGCGGTCGAGCCACTGGTCCATGGCTTCGGTGTCCAGACTGGCCAACACCGCAAGGCCTGCAGCCGTGACCTGCACCTGCACGCGAGAGCCAGGCAAGTAGCCCGAAGAGGTGTGGCGGTGGCTGTCGCTGCGGGCGATGAACACGGTGTCGTCGCCATCGACCACGCCCAGGTAGGCGATCTCTTCGGTGCCCGCTGTGATCCGTTGCAAGAAGGGTTGCACCAGGCGCGGCAAGCGGGCCGACTCGAGGTAGGCATGGCCCAGCCGCAAAATGCGCGGCATCAGCCAAAACAGTTTGCCGTCGGTGCCCACATAGCCCAAATGCGCCAGTGTTTTCAAATACCGCCGTGCTGCCGTACGGGTCATGTGGCAGCGAGCACCGGCTTCTGTGGCCGTCAGGCGGGGGTGCGCCGCGTCAAATGCCTCGATGATGGACAGGCCTTTTTCCAGGCCAGCGATCCAGTCACGGGCATCGAGTTCGGTGGGTTTCTCAATCGGCATGGGGGCTCCGGTGTGTGCGTGCGATTATCGATCACTGAAGTGCGATGCTTGTGCATGGGCTGATCAAAACGGGCAGGTGCCTGCGCGATTTGCCACTACCATGCCTGCATGAAACACCGCAAATTAGGCCCCTTCAACGTCAGCGCCATTGGCCTGGGCTGCATGAACCTCAGCCACGCGTATGGCCCGCCCGTGTCTGCCGAACAAGCCGAGCGTGTCCTGCTCACCGCGCTCGACCAAGGCGTGGATTTTTTTGACACCGCCGCCCTGTATGGCTTTGGCGCCAACGAAACGCTGGTAGGCCAGGTGATGAAGCCGCACCGCCAAAAATTCACCTTGGCCAGCAAATGCGGCATGCAGGGCGTGGACCGAGGCGATGGCACCCAGGTTCGCGTGATCGATGGCCGACCCGAGACGATCAAAAAGACCTGCGAAGACGCGCTGCGCCGCCTGCAAACCGATGTGATCGACCTGTATTACCTGCACCGCTGGGACAAGCAAGTGCCCATCGAAGACAGCGTGGGCGCTTTGAGCGACCTGGTGCGCCAGGGCAAGATCCAGACCATTGGCCTGTCGGAGGTGTCGGCCAACACGTTGCGCAAGGCCCATGCGGTGCACCCGATTGCGGCCGTGCAGACCGAGTACTCCCTGTGGACGCGCAACCCCGAGATCGCGGTCTTGCAAGCTTGCCGTGAACTGGGCACGGCCTTTGTGGCCTTCAGTCCGGTGGCACGGGGCTTTTTGTGCGGCCCGTTGGACATCGCCGCGCTCGATGCCAAAGACATTCGACGCACCATGCCGCGCTTTGCGCCTGCCAATTACGCCGCCAATTTGAAGCTCTTGCCCGCCTACAACGCGCTGGCACAAGAGGCCGGCTGCAGCCCATCTCAGCTGGCGCTGGCTTGGTTGTTGCACAAGGGCGAAGACATCTTGCCGATCCCCGGCACCACCTCGGTGGACCATTTGCTGGACGATTTGGCGGCGGTGGATGTGCAGCTCGGTGCGGACTTGATGAACCGCCTGGAAGCGCTCATCAACCCAAATACCGTGGTGGGCGACCGCTACAACGACCAAGCCAACAGCGAGGTCGATACCGAGGTGTTTGCCTGAACAGTCAGTCGCCTGTGCAACGCTTGGCGGCGTCGTTCATGCCGTCGCGGTCGACGGGGAAAAAGCCGGAGATGTTGTACTTGTTGAAGTGCGCGTAACTGGAAAACGCCATGCTCCAGTCGGCAAAGCGCCGCTCTTGCAGGGGGCCACGCGCGAGCAATTCGATGTCGTGGTGCCGCTCATCGCGGTTGAGGCTTTGCCAAAGGGATTCGATCGATGCGCTGGGCCCTTCGATGCATTGCACGAAAATTTCTTCGGTGTAGAGCAGGTGGCCGGTGATGTCCATGCGCTTGTTTTTTTCGCGGCACAGACTCAGCAGGTTGAACAAATGCAGACTGCCCAGCTTGTGGGTGGCTTTGGAACGGTAAACCAGGCGCTCTAACACTTTGGATCTCGGGTCAAATTGAAACCCTTGGCATTATCCGCAGCCAAATTGTGCCCAGCTGACAGCGTGACTTCTGCTGTCAGCTTGGCGCCACGGTTGCTCAACCCGCGTCGGGTTGCGCCAATGGCGCGGCTTTTTGAAAGGCCGCCAGTTCGCCGCAGGCTTTGTCCACCGCGCTGATCAGGGGCCAGCGGTTCATGTCGACTTTGAAGCGCAGGGCGCTTTCCACTTGGGGGATCAAGTAGACATCGGCCATGCTGGGCGCATCGCCATAGCTGAAGCGACCGCGTTGCGTGTCTGCAGCCAGCAAGGCTTCATAAGCGTCAAACCCGTCACTGATCCAAGTGCCACACCAGGCGTTGATGGCGTCTTCGCTCGCGCCAAACTGCTTGCGCAGGGTCTGCAAAATGCGGCGGTTGTTGATGGGGTGAATGTCGCAGCCCACGATGGCGGCCAAGGCGCGCACCCGTGCACGCCCATCGGCGTCAGCGGGCAGCAGGGCGGGTGTGGGGTATTTTTCTTCCAGCCATTCGATGATGGCCGGCGACTGGATCATGAGCTGTTCACCGGTGTCCAAGGCGGGCACCAGGCCCTGAGGGTTCACGGCCTTGAAGGGGGCGTTCAGTTGCTCATCGACCCGCAAGTCCACGGCCACGTAATCGGTGGCGATGCCTTTGAGGTTCAGGGCAATGCGCAAGCGGTGCGAGGTGCTGCTGCGGAAAAAGTTGTAGAGCTTCATGGGTCCAGTCCTGTGGTGGGTCGGCTGCGCGGGGTGCAAGCGCACGCCGCGCAAGACAGCATTATTGAGCAGCACCCACCGTCAGCGCGACTTCGGCCACGCCTTCGACCCGGCCGGTGATCTTGTCACCGGGCAGCACGGCGCCCACGCCTTCGGGCGTTCCGGTGTAGATCAAATCCCCAGGCTGCAGGTGGTAGTAAGTGGACAGGTCGGCGATGATTTCGCGGATGTTCCAGATCAGCTTGTCCACGTTGGACGACTGCTTGGTTTGGCCATTCACTTCCAAAGCAATCGCGCCGTTCTCGATCACCACACCGGGCATGGGCACGATCTCGGTGCAGACCGAGCCTTGTTCGATGTCCTTGCCCGTGTCCCAAGGGCGGCCCTTGTCGCGTGCCACCAGCTGCAGGTCGCGGCGCGTCATGTCCAGACCGGCGGCGTAGCCATAGACCAGTTCGTGCGCATTGGCTTCGCTCACGCGGAAACCTGCTTTGCCAATGGCCAGCACCAACTCCATCTCGAAGTGGTAATTGCTGGTGCGCGGTGGGTAGTCGACCACAGCAACATGGTCCACGCCACTTTCCACCAAGGTCTGCGGCGACTTGGTGAAGTAGAAAGCCTGCTCCACGCTCTTGTCGACAGGGCGGCCCATCTCGACCGCGTGTGCGTGGTAGTTGCGGCCCACGCAGAAGATGCGGTTGATCGGGAAACGCTCAGCTTGGCCACGGATGGGCAGGGATTGAACGGCGGGTGGTGTGAAGAGGTAGGAGGTCATGGTTGGCAATGAAAAGAAAAAAATCAGCCGCGGTTCTCGTAGACACCGAGTTTGCGGTGCAGTGGCGACTCGTCGGCCATAAAGATGAAGGCGGGTTGGTTGGCGTTCAGGTTCTTCAGCGTCACAGCCTCGTAGCCGGGGGCGCAGCATGTGTCGGCCTCGGCCAATGTGAAGGTGCTGGCCACGATTTGGGCTTGCACCGCGCCTTCGATCACATGGAAGACTTGCGCGGGTGAGCGTGCGGGCAGGCGCAGGCTCTGGCCGGGGCGCAGCATCAGGGCGTAAAAGCCCAAAATGTTTTCTGCATCACTGCCGGTTTCGGGGTTGGTGTAAGTGACTTGCACCTGCTCCAGTTCGGCGTTGTCAGCGGCCAGCGACTCAAGCGCGGCCTTGGCGTCTTTCCAGGCGTAGCGCAGCATGGGGTAGGCCTTTTTGCTGCGGTCAAACACATGCGAGGGCACCACGCCGCCACGGGCGTATTGCTGGTCGCTGCGGCCTGGCTGCACGGCCTGGCGGTCGCCGTTGATGTGGTAGCTGGCCTCCATGTAATAGACCAGAGGCAAGTCCAGCACGTCCAGCCAAATGACCGGGTCGGTGCCGTCGTGGCCGTGCTCGTGCCACAGGCCGGTGGGCGTCAAGATCAAATCACCCCGGCTCATGGGGCATTTCTCGCCGTCCACCGTGGTCCATGCGCCTTCGCCTTCCACGACCATGCGCACCGCGTTGGGCGTGTGGCGGTGGCTGGGGGCCCACTCGCCGGGCGGCAGCAGCTGCATGCCCAGGTACACGGCGGCCGAGGCCTGCATCATCT
>JACCDH010053656.1_pt1 | contig 21075 bp, 19 predicted proteins | sample 7442481 | NCBI WGS metagenome assembly JACCDH01 (sample SAMN15323433, study PRJNA562643) | freshwater metagenome | isolation source: river surface water | place: USA:Blue River Watershed | collected 2017-08-15 | reverse complement strand
TTCTGTGGTCAGCCGGCCCAGCGTGTAGAAAGGCGCCTCGTGGCACTCTTTCAGCTGTATGTCCATGTTCTCCTTGATCAGCTGCATCGGGACGTGGCCGGGGCCTTCGATCATCACCTGCACATCGTGCTTCCAGGCGATCTGCGTCAGCTCGCCCAGCGTGCGCAGCTCGCCGAGCTGCGCCTCGTCGTTCGCGTCATAGATCGAGCCGGGGCGCAGGCCGTCGCCGAGCGAGAACGACACGTCATAGGCCTTCATGATTTCGCAGATGTCCTCGAAGTGCTCGTACAGGAAGGATTCCTTGTGATGCGCGAGGCACCACTTGGCCATGATCGAGCCGCCGCGCGACACGATGCCGGTCATGCGCTTCGCGGTCAGCGGCACATAGCGCAGCAGCACGCCCGCATGGATCGTGAAGTAGTCGACGCCCTGCTCGGCCTGCTCGATCAGCGTGTCGCGGAAGATTTCCCAGGTCAGGTCCTCGGCCTTGCCGTTCACCTTCTCCAGCGCCTGATAAATCGGTACGGTGCCGATCGGCACCGGCGAATTGCGGATGATCCATTCGCGCGTTTCATGGATGTGCTTGCCGGTCGACAGGTCCATCACGGTATCGCCGCCCCAGCGAATCGCCCAGGTCATTTTCTCGACTTCCTCGCCGATCGACGAAGTCACTGCCGAGTTGCCGATGTTGGCGTTGATTTTCACGAGGAAGTTGCGGCCGATGATCATCGGCTCCAATTCCGGGTGATTGATGTTGGCCGGGATGATTGCGCGGCCGCGCGCGATTTCATCGCGCACGAATTCCGGCGTGATCTCATTCGGAATGACAGCGCCAAACGACTGCCCCGGATGCTGGCGGCCCATCATCTCGGCTAGCTTCGCGCCGGTCGGGCCGGAGGTCTTCAGGCTTTCGATGTACTCCTTGCGGCGCAGGTTCTCGCGGATCGCGATGTATTCCATCTCCGGCGTGATGATGCCCTGGCGCGCATAGTGCATCTGCGTGACGTTCTTGCCAGCCACAGCGCGGCGCGGCTTGCGGTGCAGGTTGAAGCGCAGCTCGGCCAGCTTCGGGTCGTTCAGGCGCTCGATGCCGTAGGCCGAGCTCGGGCCGGCCAGCTCTTCGGTGTCATTGCGCTCGGCGATCCAGCCTGCGCGCACCGGCGCGAGGCCGGAGCGGATGTCGATCTTCACGCTCGGGTCGGTGTACGGGCCCGAGGTATCGTATACATAGACCGGCGGGTTCTTCTCGGCGCCGAACGACGCCGGGGTATCGGACTGGCTGATCTCGCGCATCGGCACCCGGATGTCAGCCCGCGAGCCCGGCACATAGATCTTGCGCGAATTCGGCAGCGGCTGGATGGCGGCTTCGTCCACCGTGGCGGTGGCGGCGAGGAACTGCGGATTGGCGTTCATGGGCTTCCTTTGCTCAGTGCAGCGAAGGAAGCGAGGATGGTGGACGAAAGCCCGGACATCGCTTCCCTACGCTGGCATTATCCAGATCAGGTTCGAGGGTATTTCTCACCCGGCGTTGCCGCCGGGACCCCTAGCGTTCGGGCTGCCGCGCGGTGCGCGAGCAGCTGACCGGATTATAGCCGGTGTGCGCCGCCGATGGAGACCGTGTTTACCCGGCAGGCTTGACGCGAACGACGCGCTGGTCACCGAAAATCTCATGGCCAGGTGGAATCGGGTTGCCGCCAAGATTGATCTGCTCGAGACTTTTATTCTGCGCAATGGCGCCCGCCAGCATGTCTGCCGCGCGGGCGTCGAGCCCGCAAAAAGAAAGGTCCAGACTCTTCAGCACGCATTGCCGGCGCAGGACCTTCGCCAGCACGCGTATGCCTAGCCGCGACGGCCTGGCCTCTGAAGTCTCTACGCACAGGGGATTGCCGGACAGGTCGAGTTTTTGCAGCACCTTATTGCCAGGCAAGGCATCTGCGATCACCTCGAGCGCGAACGAATCGACGCCATTCATCCGCAACCCCAGCTCGCTCAACGACGGACTGTCTTCAAGTAACTGCGCGATCCGGTCGATGAATTTGTCGTACGCCTTTACCCTTACACTATCGACCGGCGGATTTGCCTCACACACTTCTTCGCTGCGACTATAGCGATTCAGATCCAGCCGCTTCAGCCGCAACAGCGATTCCGCATTCATGGCAAGGCACTTGACCAGCGGGTAAACGGCGGCGAACAAAGGCTGGTCATGGCAGACCAGCTCGAGCTCAGGCATCTCGCCCGGATTGGCGCTGCTGCGCTCGAGTTCGGCGATCAGGGTTTCTACCAGCAAGCCGACTTCGACATCCTTGAAGGCCTGGCGCCAGTCCTTGTATTTCAGCGCTTTTTCGATGCGTATTTCTGCACCTTCCCGCAATGCGGCAGGACGGTAGTTCGACAGGTCGATCGTGATCAATTTTCCACCGCCGGCTTCCAGCAGTCCGGGAACCGGCTTTATTCGCGCATCGATTTTCGAGTTCAGGTTATCCCAGCGCTGTGACAGGTCGACGTAGAGTTTTCTTCGCTCACTGATCGCGCCACTCAATTGCTTGCGAAGCAGCTTGCCGCTGGAGACTTCGCCGTGGCTGGAGAACGCTTCGGGGTTCGTCGACAGCGCACTGCTGATATCGCCATTCACGGTCATCATCTTCATCTCGTAGGACAGGCGCCTGCCACGCTTGACCGACTCGGTACGAACGATGACCGTCGGCGAGGTAGCGATGGTGGCCGCATTGCCGGCCGCGAGGCCGACACTCAGGGCATCATGCCGCGGCAACGTCGCCTTGCGGTCCGACGCCCTGACGTTCATTGCCGGCGAAGTCCATGCCGAACCATCGCCGCTGTCTGATTCGCTGTCTGACGGGCCACCGACAATGACACTGCCCGATTCGTCGTAATCGTAACGCGATGCTGAATCGGCTCCCGCTGCCCTGATATCAGATACCGCGACGTGTACGGGGGGCGAAATAAATTTGCGTGGCATGTTCCCTCTCACAGAGTGCGTTGAATAAAGACGAGCCTGTGTGGACGTGTGCGCACGAAAGTTCTTGTTGATTTGAAAACGATCGAATCTGATCGCACAGGGCCGGCAAGCGGCTATCCCAGCGTTCTCGATCGCCCTCCCCGCTTATAATGCGAGGTTTCGAAAAATCACCGCTTTCTCTGGAAAATCATGGAACTGGCCAAGGCCTACGAACCCGCAGACATCGAACAACACTGGCGCGCCGAATGGGAACAGCGCGGCTACTTCAAGGCCACGCTGGACGAGGGCAAGCCCTCGTTCGCGATCCAGCTGCCGCCGCCGAACGTGACCGGCACGCTGCACATGGGCCATGCGTTCAACCAGACCATCATGGATGGCCTGACGCGCTACTACCGCATGCGCGGCCATAACACCGCATGGATCCCGGGCACCGACCACGCGGGCATCGCAACGCAGATCGTCGTCGAGCGCCAGCTTGATGCGCAGAAGATCTCGCGCCACGACCTCGGCCGTGAGAAATTCCTCGAGAAAGTCTGGCAGTGGAAAGAGCATTCCGGCTCGACGATCACCGGCCAGATGCGCCGCATGGGCGCATCCACTGACTGGAGCCGGGAATACTTCACGATGGACGACAAGATGTCGACCGCCGTCACCGAAGTGTTCGTGCGCCTGTATCAGCAGGGACTGATCTATCGCGGCAAGCGCCTCGTGAACTGGGACCCGGTGCTCGGCACCGCGGTGTCCGACCTCGAAGTGGTCTCCGAGGAAGAAGATGGCAGCATGTGGCACATCCGCTATCCGCTCGCGGATGGTTCGGGCCAGCTGACGGTGGCCACCACGCGCCCGGAAACGCTGCTTGGCGACGTCGCGGTCGCGGTCGACCCGACCGACGAGCGCTACACGCATCTGGTCGGCAAGCTGCTGAAGCTGCCGCTGACGGATCGCGAGATCCCGGTGATCGCCGACAGCTATGTGGACAAGGAATTCGGCACCGGCTGCGTGAAGATCACGCCGGCGCATGACTTCAACGACTACGCAGTCGGCCAGCGCCACGACATGCCGCAGATCTCGATCTTCACGCTGGACGCGAAGATCAACGACAACGCGCCGGAAAAATATCGCGGCCTGGACCGCTTCGATGCGCGCAAGCAGATCGTCGCCGACCTCGATGCGGCAGGCCTGCTGGAATCGGTGAAGCCGCACAAGCTGATGGTGCCGCGCGGCGACCGCACCGGCGTCGTCATCGAACCGATGCTGACCGACCAGTGGTTCGTCGCGATGAGCAAGCCGGCGCCGGAAGGCACGCACTTCCCCGGCAAGTCGATCGCCGAAGTCGCGCTGGAAAAAGTGGCTGGCGGCGAAATCAAGTTCGTGCCGGAGAACTGGACCACCACCTACAACCAGTGGCTCAACAACATCCAGGACTGGTGCATCTCGCGCCAGCTGTGGTGGGGCCACCAGATTCCGGCCTGGTATGACGAGGCCGGCAACATCTATGTCGCACGCGACGAAGCGGACGCGCAGGCCCAGGCCGCGAAGGCGGGCCATACCGGCCCGCTGACGCGCGAAGCCGACGTGCTCGACACCTGGTTCTCGTCGGCGCTGGTGCCGTTCTCGTCGCTCGGCTGGCCGGAAGAGACGCCGGACTACAAGCTGTTCCTGCCATCGTCGGTGCTGGTGACAGGCTTCGACATCATCTTCTTCTGGGTCGCGCGGATGGTGATGATGACCTGCCACTTCACCGGCAAGGTGCCGTTCGAAACCGTGTATGTGCACGGCCTGGTGCGCGACTCGCACGGACAGAAGATGTCCAAATCGAAGGGCAACACGCTCGATCCCATCGACCTGATCGACGGCATCGGCATCGATGCGCTGGTGGGCAAGCGCACCACCGGCCTGATGAACCCGAAGCAGGCGACTGCAATCGAGAAGGCGACGCGCAAGGAATTCCCGGACGGGATCGCCGCCTATGGCACCGACGCACTGCGCTTCACGATGGCGAGCTACGCTTCACTGGGCCGCAACATCAACTTCGACCTGTCGCGCTGCGAGGGCTACCGCAACTTCTGCAACAAGCTGTGGAACGCGACGCGCTTCGTGCTGATGAACACCGAGGGCAAGGATTGCGGGCTGGAGGAGCATGGCGCGGAAGCCTGCGCGACCGGCAGCTATCTGGATTTCTCGCAGGCCGATCGCTGGATCGTGTCGCTGCTGCAGCGTACCGAAGCGGAAGTCGAGAAAGGCTTCGCCGAGTACCGCTTCGACAATATCGCGTCGGCGATCTACAAGTTCATCTGGGACGAGTACTGCGACTGGTACCTCGAAGTCGCGAAGGTGCAGATACAGACCGGCACCGAGCAGCAGCAGCGCGCGACGCGCCGCACCCTGCTGCGCGTGCTGGAGACCGTGCTGCGGCTCGCGCATCCGATCACGCCTTTCATCACCGAGCAGCTGTGGCAAACGGTGGCGCCGCTGTCGGGCCGCAAGCTGGACCCGGCCGGCGACTCGATCATGATGCAGGCGTATCCGGAGCCTAACCTGAAGAAGCTCGACGACAAGGCCGAAGGCTGGATGGACGAGCTGAAGTCGCTGACTGACGCCTGCCGCAACCTGCGCGGCGAGATGCAGCTGTCGCCGGCACTGAAGGTGCCGCTGATCCTCGAGGGCAGCGATGCCGCACGACTGAACAGCTTCGCGCCTTACCTGCAGGCGCTGGCGAAACTGTCCGAGGTGCAGGTGGTGGCCAGCCTGCCAGAATCACCGGCGCCGGTGTCGGTGGTCGGCACCACGCGGCTGATGCTGAAGGTGGAGATCGATGTCGCGGCCGAACGCGAGCGCCTGACCAAGGAAGCCGCGCGCCTCGAAGGCGAGATCGCGAAGGCGAATGCGAAGCTCGGCAACGAGAGCTTCGTCGCGCGTGCGCCGGAAGCGGTGGTTGCGCAGGAGAAGGAGCGCCTCGCGACCTTCTCGGCGACGCTGGAGAAGGTAAAGGACCAGCTTTCGAAACTGAAGTAAGCTCTTCGCAGCAAGGCGGCCGCAATGCAGCAGCGGCCGCTCTCTTGACCAACAAAACCAGAAGGCAGGAGGAGACACCATGAGTTTTACCCGCTTCATTAGCGCAGCCCTGCTGTGCTGCGCCGCGTTCGCGGCATTCGCGTCGGATTCGCCGGTCGGCGTCTGGCGTACCGTGGATGACAAGACCCACAGGGAAAAGTCCCTGGTGCGCATCACCGAGGTCAATGGCGAATTGCGCGGCACGATCGAGAAGCTGTTCCGCGAGCCGGGCGAGGATCCGAACCCGAACTGCGACAAGTGCGAGGGCGACAAGCATAACAAGCCCGTGATCGGCATGATGATCCTGACCGGCATGAAGCGGCAGGGTGACGAATATGCCGGTGGGCAGATCCTCGACCCGGCCAACGGCAAGACCTACAAGTGCAAGATGTGGACGTCGGACGGCGGCAAGAAGCTGAACGTGCGCGGGTTCATTGGCGTGTCGCTGCTGGGGCGCACGCAGGTTTGGGTACGGGAAGAGTAGGCGTCAGATACGCCCATGCCAGTGGTTGATCGGGCATGGGTCCCAGCTTGCGCTGGGACGACGAGTATTTGAGCCGCCGGCCATTTCATCGTCGTTCCAGCGCAAGCCGGGACCCAACGATGCAATCCGCTGAACTCAGTTTCCTGTTGAACTCCACAAATCCCCATTCGGACTTGTCCTCGGTGCCGTCACGCCGAAGTGCTGGTAAGCCGCCGGCGTGGCGATGCGGCCGCGCGGGGTACGCTGCAGGTAGCCCTGCTGTATCAGGTAGGGTTCGAGCACATCCTCGATGGTGTCGCGCTCTTCGCCAATCGCAGCCGCGAGGTTGTCGAGGCCGACCGGACCGCCGCCGAACTTGAACAGCACCGCCTCCAGCAGCTTCCGGTCCATCAGGTCGAAGCCGACCGGGTCGACGTCGAGCATCTTCAGCGCCGCGTCGGCCATCTCTTTCGTGATCTTGCCCTCGCCCTTCACTTCCGCATAGTCGCGCACGCGGCGCAGCAGGCGGTTTGCGATACGCGGCGTGCCGCGGCTGCGGCGCGCGATCTCGAGCGAGCCTTCATCGACGATGGCCGCGTTCAGCAACGCGGCGCTGCGCGTGACGATGCGCGCCAGTTCTTCCGGCGTGTAGAACTCGAGCCGCGCGACGATGCCGAAGCGGTCGCGCAGCGGGTTGGTCAGCATGCCGGCGCGCGTGGTCGCGCCGACCAGCGTGAAGGGCTGCAGGTCGAGGCGCACCGAACGCGCGGCCGGGCCTTCGCCGATCATGATGTCGATCTGGTAATCCTCGAGCGCCGGATACAAAATCTCTTCGACCACCGGCGACATGCGATGGATCTCGTCGATGAACAGCACGTCGTTCTTTTCGAGATTGGTCAAGAGCGCCGCGAGGTCGCCGGCGCGCTCCAGCACCGGGCCCGAGGTCTGGCGGAGGTTCACGCCCATCTCGCGCGCGATGATGTGCGCCAGCGTGGTCTTGCCGAGGCCCGGCGGGCCAAACAGCAGCGTGTGGTCGAGCGCCTCGGCGCGCTTTCTGGCGGCGGCAATGAAGATCTCGAGCTGGCCGCGCGCCTTTTCCTGGCCGATGTATTCGTCGAGGTTGTGCGGGCGCAGCGCGCGCTCTATCGCCTCTTCGTTCGGCGACACTGGCGCGGCGTCGATGATGCGGCGTTCGCTGAAATCGTCGGTCTGTATGCTCATCGCTGCATTGTAGCGCTATGCAAGTGGCTCAGCCCTTGGACAAGGCCTTCAGCGCATGGCGTATGCCGTCGGAAACGGAGCTGCCGGCCGGCACCTGCTTGATCGCAAGCAGCGCTTCCTTTTCGGAATAACCGAGCGCCAGCAACGCGCTGAGGATGTCGTTGCTGCTCTCGGCCTCGGCACCGCCGGCGACTGCACCGATATCGGCGCCGAGCTTGCCCTTGAGCTCCAGCAGCAATCGTTCGGCAGTCTTCTTGCCGATACCGGGGATCTTCGTCAGCCGCCCGGCATCCTGCAGCGTGACCGCCTGCGCCAGGTCCTTCACCGACATGCCGGACAGGATAGCCAGCGCAGTGCGCGCACCCACGCCGCTGATCTTGATGAGCTCACGGAACAGATCGCGCTCCTGCGAGGTGCCGAAACCGTACAGCAATTGCGCATCCTCGCGCACCACCATGTGGGTCAGCAGCGCAAGCTTCTCGCCGGTCGACGGCAGGTTGTAGAAGGTGCTCATCGGCACGCTGACTTCATAGCCGACGCCATTGCAGTCAATCACGAGTTGCGCGGGATTCTTGTCGAACAGGATGCCGGACAGGCGACCGATCATGGAGGGACCTCAGGAAAAATTTTTTCGGATGATAACGCTTCAGCCCACCAGCCGGCCGCCGCGCACGCGCAGTCCCTTGCGCGCCAGTTCCGGCGCGAGGCCGCCGAGCATCTCGCGCCCGACGCCGGCGTTCGCATGGCAGATCGCGACGCCCAGTGCGTCGGCCGCGTCGGTGCCGGGCAGGCCGTCGAGCTTCAGCAGTCGCTGCACCATCGCCTGTACCTGCGCCTTCTGTGCCTTGCCATGGCCGGCGACCGCTTTCTTCATCTGCAGCGCGGTGTACTCGGCGACCGGCAGGTTGGCGTTCACCAATCCGCAAATCGCCGCGCCGCGCGCCTGCCCGAGCAGCAGCGTCGATTGCGGGTTCACGTTCGAGAAAATGATCTCGATAGCCGCGCAATCGGGCTGGTAGGTGCGAGCGACCTCGCCGACGCCATCGAGGATCACCTTCAGCCGCGACGGCAGGTCACCGTCGGGTATGCGGATGGTGCCGGACGCGATGTAGTGCAGCCGCGCGCCCTCTTTCCGGATCACGCCGAAACCGGTCACGCGCAGGCCGGGGTCGATGCCGAGGATTTTCATGCGCGCATTATGACAGGAGGGCGGGGTAGAGGTCGTGCCAGTAGGGGTTGGTCTTTTCCACAAGCTCGATTTTCCAGTCTCGCCTCCAGGCTTTCATCTGCTTTTCGCGCTGGATCGCTGAAATGATGGAATCGCACTGCTGGTACCAGACGAGCAGCTTTACGTCGTACTGCCGCGTGAAGCCGGGTACGAAGCCTGACTTGTGTTCGTAGACACGCCTGATCAGGTCGCGGGTGACGCCAATATAAAGCGTGCCGCGTTTGCGGCTGGCTAGGATGTAGACATAGGCCATCGGTCTGCGGACATGGGTCCCAGCGTTCGCTGGGACGACGGTTTCAGGGCACCGTCCTTGTCACCGCTTGCGCTGAGACGTCGGTGCTACGAGCCAACGCCCGTTTATACGTCGTCCCAGCGAACGCTGGGACCCATCGTCGCCTACCGACAACGCATCAATGCCTGAAATGCCGCGTCCCCGTCAGCGCCATCACGATGCCCTGCTCGTCCGCCGCATCGATCACTTCCTGGTCGCGCATCGAGCCGCCCGGCTGGATCACGCAGGTCGCGCCGGCCGCGACGACAACATCCAGACCGTCGCGGAACGGGAAGAACGCGTCGGACGCAACCGCCGATCCGGCCAGCTGCAGGCCGGCGTTCTGCGCCTTGATCGACGCGATGCGCGCGGAATCGACGCGGCTCATCTGGCCGGCGCCGACACCCAGCGTCATGCCGTTGCCGCAGAAGACGATCGCGTTCGATTTCACGAACTTCGCGACGCGCCATGCAAACATCATGTCCTGCAACTGCTGCGGGGTCGGCTGCTTCTTGGTGACGATCTTCAGCTCGTCGACCTGCACGTTCTTCGCATCGGACGACTGCAGCAACAGGCCGCCGCCGACACGCTTCATGTCATACGCATTCAGCGCGCGCGCCAGCGGAATCTCGAGCAGGCGAACGTTCTGCTTCGCCTCGAACACCTTGCGCGCATCGGCCGTGAACGACGGCGCGATCAGCACTTCCACGAACTGCTTCGCGACCGCCTCGGCGGCCTTGTCGTCGAGCTCGCAGTTGAAGGCGATGATGCCGCCGAAGGCCGAGGTCGGGTCGGTCTGGAAGGCTTTCGAATACGCGTCGAGCGCATCGGCGCCAACGGCGACGCCGCATGGGTTCGCATGCTTGATGATCACGCAGGCGGCGCCATCGAGGGTCTTCACGCATTCCCACGCCGCGTCAGCGTCGGCGATGTTGTTGTACGACAGTTCCTTGCCCTGCAGCTGCCGGTAGTTCGCCAGCGCGCCGGCCACCGGCGCGATGTCGCGGTAGAACGCCGCCGACTGGTGCGGGTTCTCGCCGTAGCGCATGTCCTGCACCTTCGTGTAATGCAGGTTCAGCGTCTCCGGATAGGCGGAACGCGTCGCATGCTCGCGCTCCGGGCCGAGCGCGCCCAGGTAATTGGTGATCGCGCCGTCGTATTGCGCGGTGTGCGCGAATACTTTTTTCGCCAGCGCGAAGCGGGTCTCGTAGCTGACCTCGCCCTGCTTTGCCTTCATCTCGTCGAGCACGCACACATAGTCGGCCGGATCACAGATCACGACCACGTCCTTGTGGTTCTTCGCCGACGAGCGCAGCATCGCCGGGCCGCCGATGTCGATGTTCTCGATCGCGTCTTCCAGCGAGCACTGGTCTTTCGCGACGGTCTGCTGGAACGGATACAGGTTCACCACCACCATGTCGATGGTGGGGATCTGGTGCTGCGACAGCGCATCCATGTGCGCCGGAAAATCGCGACGCGCAAGAATGCCGCCATGCACCTTCGGGTGGAGCGTCTTCACGCGGCCGTCAAGCATCTCCGGAAATCCGGTGTAGTCGGCGACCTCGGTCACCTGAAGGCCATTATCGGCCAGCAGCTTGGCAGTGCCGCCGGTCGACAGCAGCTTCACATTCATCGCAGCGAGTGCCCGCGCAAATTCGAGCACGCCAGTCTTGTCCGATACGGAAATCAGCGCTTGTTTGATCATGATGATTGGAGTGATGAGGAATTCGTTCAGAGCAGCCCGTGCTGCTGCAGTTTCTTGCGCAGCGTGTTGCGATTGATGCCTAGCATCTCGGCCGCATGCGACTGGTTGCCTTCGGCGCGCGCCATCACCGCCTCGAGGATGGGACGCTCGACGGTCAGCACCACCATGTCGTACACATTGCGGGGTTCCTGCTCACCCAGGTCGCGGAAATATTTCTCGAGGCTCTTGCGAACGACGTCCTGGATATTGTCTTTGCTCATGTTATTTCTTGGGTCGGGAAGATGTTGCTAGGCAGCCAGCGGCTGCGCGAGGGGCGCATATTGTAACCGCTCGCCAAAGCTCAATTGCGATTCGAAAAAGGCGTCGACCGCAGCCAGTTGCGTTGCGCAGTCCTCGATGAGGTTCATGCGCTGGCGGAAGGCCTCACCGCCTTCGAGGTCGCGCACATACCAGCCGATGTGCTTGCGTGCAGTACGAACGCCGAGATAGTCGCCGTAGAACGCATAATGCGCGCGCAGATGATGGTCCATCAGTTGCCGCACTTCGCTCACCTTGGGCGACGGCAGCAGGGTGCCGGTGCGCAGGTAGTGATCTATCTCGCGGAAGATCCAGGGACGGCCTTGCGCGGCACGACCGATCATCACCGCATCGGCGCCGGTGGTCTGCAATACCTGCCTCGCCTTCTGCGGGCTGTCGATGTCGCCGTTGGCGACGACCGGGATCTTCACTGACGCCTTCACGGCGGCGATGGTGTCGTACTCGGCATCGCCCTTGTAACCGTCGGCGCGGGTGCGCCCGTGCAGCGTCAGCATCGCGATGCCGCTGTCCTCGGCGATGCGCGCGATCGCCAGCGCATTCCGGTTCTGCCTGTCCCAGCCAGTGCGGAATTTCAGCGTGACCGGCACGTCGACCGCAGCAACCACCGCCTGCACCAGCGTCGCCACCAGCGCCTCGTCGCGCAGCAGCGCGGAGCCGCACCAGTTGTTGCAGACCTTCTTCACCGGGCAGCCCATGTTGATGTCGATGATCTGCGCGCCGCGCGCAACGTTGAAGCGCGCGGCCTCGGCCAGCAGCTGCGGATCGGCGCCGGCGATCTGCACCGCCTTCGGCTCCATTTCGCCTTCGTGATTGATGCGGCGGGTGGACTTGTCGCTGGCCCACACGCGCGGATTCGACGCGGCCATTTCGGACACCGCGTAGCCGGCGCCCAGCTCCTTGCACAACTGCCGGAACGGCCGGTCAGTCACGCCAGCCATCGGCGCGACGAACACATTGTTGCGAAGTTGATAGGGTCCGAGCTGCATGGTCTTCATTCAGAAAAGGGTGCGTATTGTAAACGCATACCTGCCTAAATTTTCATCAGCCGGAAAATTTCTATGGGGCGGGATGGAAGCGGTCTATTTCGTCGAGGCCGGCCGCCGTCAGGTGCGTATCGTCGCCCCATTGCAGCAAAGAAAATCCTGAACCATTCCAGCGCAGGCGGTTGATGGCGGCGTTCGCGTTGCCAAAATTGCGCTCGGCCTCGAGCGCCATCCCGGTCGCGGCACGGTACAGGCAATCCAGCACCCCGCCATGCGCGACAATGACGAGCTTGCCCGCCTGATAGCGCCGCACGATGCCGGTCGCGGCCTCGACACAGCGTTGGTGGAACTCATGCAGGGTCTCGGCGTCCCGTTCGCCGGACGGGAAACGCGCATGCGGCTCGCGCGCCTTCCATTGCCGCATCGCGTCGGGATAGCGATCGGCGATTTGCTGATAGGTCATGCCCTCGAAAGCGCCGTAGCAACGCTCGCGCAGCGCAGCATCGAGATGCACCGGCATGTCGTGCGCATCGGCCACCGACTGTGCAGTGTCGCGCGCACGTTGCAGGTCGCTCGACCAGATCGCATCCGGCCGCTCGGCAGCCAGCGCCGCGCCGAGCGCGCGCGCCTGACGCCGCCCCTCTTCATTCAATGGAATGTCGATGTGGCCCTGCATGCGCCGCTCGCGATTCCAGGCCGTCTCTCCATGGCGGATCAGCAGGATTTCCATCAGCGCCCCGAATCCGTGCCGAGCTTGTGCGCGATGCCCTGGTTCAGCGAATAGAAGCCGGTGATGCTCGCCTGCCCGAGAATGTGCCCGACCATCGCCTGCAATGCCTGCGCGCCGTCGAACTTGCCCTGCACGCTCAGGCGCGGCACGTCGAGCGCGTACAGCGTGAACACATAGCGATGGATGCGCTCGTCGTTCCATGGCGGGCACGGACCGTCATAGCCGTAATAGTCGCCGGCCATCGCGTCATCGCCGGCGAACCAGCCGGTGTAGTCATTGATGCCTTGCCGGGCGCCGTTCGGCAGGTCAGGGCCGGGCTTGCCGCGCGCAGTGACCTCAACGCTGTACTCGCCGGCGTGGATTTCATGAATGCCGGGCAGCAGGTCGACCAGCACCCAGTGGAAGAAATCGACGCGCGGCAGGTTGTTCGGAATGCTGCGGCCGGCCTGATTCACGTCATCGCCGACCGACGGCACGTCGGGATCGACGCAGATCAGCGCCAGCGATTGCGTGCCGGCCGGCAGCTCGCTCCATGCGAGATGCGGGTTGCGGTTGGTCGACAGCGCGACATGGCTGGCCGGATCGGTGACGGCGAAGGCGAATTCGCCGGGAATCGGTGTGTCGTTGCCGAAGGAATTGCTCCACAGTCTCATCGCTCTCTCCTCGAAAATCAGTTCAAGGGCTTGGAGAAACCTGCAACCAGAAGGTTACCGGCCCATCGTTGACCAGCGCCACCTTCATGTCGGCGCCAAAGCGCCCGGTCTGCACCTGCGGATGCGACGCACTGGCGCGGCTCACGGCGTAATCGAACAGCTCGCGCGCCTGTTGCGGCGGCGCGGCGGGCGTGAACGACGGCCGCGTGCCGGAGCGGGTGTCGGCCGCGAGCGTGAATTGCGGCACCAGCAGCAGGCCGCCTCCGACTTGCGCGACGTTCAGGTTCATCTTGCCGGCCTCGTCGCAGAACACGCGGTAGGACAGCAACTTCGCCAGCAAGGCATCGGCTTCTTTCTGCGTATCGCCGCGCTCGGCGCACAGCAGCACCAGCAAGCCCTTGCCGATGCGGCCGACGGTCTCGCCGTCGACCGTCACGCTGGCCTCGGAAACCCGCTGCAGCAGGCCGATCACGACAGCGTCACGCGTGCGAACTTGCGCTTGCCGACCTGGACCACGAAGGTGCCGGCGTCGACTTTCAGGCCCTTGTCGCTGACGGCGGCGCCATCGATGCGCACGCCCCCCTGCTCGACCATGCGCAAGGCTTCGGAGGTCGATGCGCACAGGTTGGCCTGCTTCAGCAGCTGGCCGATGCCCAGTGGCGCGCCGGACAGCCGCACTTCGGGCACCTCATCCGGAATGCCGCCGCGCGCGCGGTTGTTGAAGTCGTCCAGCGCCTCTTCGGCCGCCTTGCGCGAATGGAAGCGCTCGACGATTTCCTGTCCGAGCAGCACCTTGACGTCGCGCGGGTTGCGGCCTGCCTCGACCTCCGCCCTGAACTGCGCAATCTCGGCGATCGAGCGGAACGAAAGCAGGTCGTACCATTTCCACATGGCGACGTCGGAGATGCTCATCACCTTCGCGAACATGGTGTTGGCCGGCTCGGTGATGCCGACATAGTTGTTCTTCGACTTCGACATCTTCTCGACGCCGTCGAGGCCCTCGAGCAGCGGCATGGTCAGGATGCACTGCGGCGCCTGCCCGTAATCCTTCTGCAACTCGCGGCCGACCAGCAGGTTGAACTTCTGGTCGGTGCCGCCCAGCTCGAGGTCGGACTTCAGCGCCACCGAGTCATAGCCCTGCATCAGCGGATACAGCAGCTCATGCACCGAGATCGGCGTGCCGGCCTTGAAACGCTTGGTGAAATCCTCGCGCTCGAGAATGCGGGCGACCGTGTAGCGCGCCGACAGCTGGATCATCCCGCGCGCGCCGAGCGGGTCGCACCATTCGGAGTTGTAGCGGATCTCGGTGCGCGACGGGTCGAGCACCAGCGACGCCTGCGAAAAATAGGTCTTTGCGTTTTCCTCGATCTGCTCGCGCGTCAGCGGCGGGCGCGTGACGTTGCGGCCGGACGGGTCGCCGATCATGGACGTGAAATCGCCGATCAGGAAGATCACCGTATGGCCCAGATCCTGCAGCTGGCGCATCTTGTTCAGCACGACGGTGTGGCCGAGGTGCAGGTCGGGCGCAGTCGGGTCGAGGCCGAGCTTGATGCGCAGCGGCTGGCCGGTTTTTTCCGATTGCGCGAGCTTTTGCGCAAATTCGGATTCGATCAGCAGTTCCTCTGCGCCACGCTTGGCGGTAGCGAGCGCTTCCTTTACCGCGTCGGAGAGGGGCAAGGCAGTGGCTGCGGCGGCGCTGTCGTGCGCGGAATTGGCGGTCATAAGTGCTTGTATCTGGTCAAAATTTTCGCATTTGGCAGTTGCTATAATGCGCGCTTTGTTTTTAGTTGATGGCGCGCGGCTTTCCGCCGGCCCAAAACCGCAAATTTTATCTGATCGCATGAGTCTCAGAACCAAATTCCTCGAAGCCGCCGGCGCGCTGCTGTCCGCGCTGCGCGCTTCGCGCAGGGCTCGCGTGCTGTCGGGCTCGGCGCTTGGCCTGTCGCTGGTCGCCTTTGGCGCCGCCGGCGTCGCGCCGATCGCGCCGGATGCGTCCGACCTGCCGGTGACGCGCGTAGTCGAAGAACTCGCGCTGCCCGACCTGGGCGCGCAGATAGCCGCGCTGTCGCCGTCGGCCCGCTTTGTCGCCGAAGAACGGGTGCGCCCGGGCGATACCCTGTCCGCACTGCTGGAGCGGCTGGGCGTGAATGACGCGCCGGCCGCGAACTTCATCCGCGGCGACGCCGCTGCCAAGGCCCTGCTCGGCCTGCGTCCGGGGCGCCGGGTACAGGCGACGCTGGATGCCGACGGCAAGCTGCTGTCTGCGAGCGCGCTGCTGACCGACGGCCGCAGCGACCCGGTGGAACTGCTGATCGAGCGCGATGCCGCTGGTTTCAGCACAAAACACCGGCCGGTCGCGTTCGACCGACATGTCGAAATGCGTTCCGGCGAGATCCGCTCGTCGCTGTTCGCCGCCACCGATGCGGCGCAGATACCGGATGCGGTAGCGATGCAGCTGGTCGAGATATTTTCGTCCGACATCGACTTTGCCAGCGACCTGCGCCGCGGCGACCGCTTCCGCGTCGTGTACGAAACCGACTGGCAGGACGGCGAGATGATGCGCAGCGGCCGCGTGATCGCCGCCGAGTTCGTCAATGGCGGCAAGACCCATCAGGCGATCTGGTACGCGCAGGCCGGCGGCGACGGCGGCTATTACGACCTGCAGGGCAACGCGCTGAAAAAGGCCTTCCTGAAATCGCCGCTGCCGTTCTCGCGCGTGACCTCGGGCTTTGCGATGCGCGTGCACCCGGTCTCCGGGCAATGGAAGCAGCACAAGGGCATCGATTTCGGCGCGCCGGTCGGCACGCCTATCCGTGCCACCGGCGATGGCGTGATCGAGTTTGCCGGCGTCGCCGGCGGCTACGGCAACATGGTGGTGGTGCGGCACGGCCCCGTGTACTCGACCGCGTATGCGCACATGAGCCGCATCGCCGCGCGGCGCGGCACCCGCGTGGCGCAGGGCGACGTGATCGGCTTCGTCGGCACCAGCGGCTGGTCGACCGGCCCCCACCTGCACTATGAATTCCGCGTGAACAATGACGCGCGCGACCCGAACAGCGTCGTGGTGCCGCATGCACAGGCACTGGGCGGTGCTGATTTGCAGCAGTTCCGCAAGCTCGCCGCCGACATGGGGCATCGGTTCACGCTGCTGGGCGGCGCGAATACACAAATCGCATCGCGCTGATGCTCCCTCAGGACCGATGCGTGCGCTCACGCATCGGTTAATATCCGCAAATGCCTTCCCCCCTGTATATCGGCCTGATGTCCGGTACCAGCCTCGACGGCGTCGATGGCGTGCTGACTTCGTTCGACGGCCTGCTGCATGCCGCGTATGTGCCGTTTCCCGACGACCTGCGGCAGGAGCTGCTCGCACTGCAATCGGCGAGCGACGATGAGATCCACCGCGAGGCGCTCGCCGCGAACCGGATTGCGACGCTGTATGCGGACTGCGTTCGCGAACTGCTGTCGACGTCAGGCATCGTCGCTTCGCAAGTGAAGGCCATGGGTGCGCACGGGCAAACGATACGCCACCGTCCCGAGCTGGGCTACACGCGCCAGATCAACAACCCCGCGCTGCTGGCCGAACTGACCGGCATTGCCGTGGTCGCCGACTTCCGCAGCCGCGACATCGCTGCCGGCGGACAGGGAGCGCCGCTGGTGCCCGCTTTCCATCAGGCGGTATTCGGCAGCGCCCATGCGACGCGCGTAGTGGCCAACCTCGGCGGTATCGGCAACATCAGCGTGCTGCGCGCCGACGGCAGCGTGCTCGGCTATGACACCGGTCCCGGGAATGTGCTGCTCGACCTGTGGGCCACGGCGCACCTGGGCAAACCCTATGACCTGAACGGCAACTGGGCGGCGTCGGGCATCGTGCATGAGGCATTGCTTGGCGAATTGCTGGATGAACCCTATCTCGCGATGCCCGCGCCGAAAAGCACGGGTCGCGACCTGTTCAACGGAGCATGGCTGCAGCAAAAGCTCGCGCAGTTCGACCATGTCTCGCCCGCCGATATCCAGGCCACCCTGTGCGCGTTCACGGCACGCACGCTGGCGGACGCAATCAGGCGCGACGCGCCGCAGGCAGAGGCGGTTTATGTGTGCGGCGGCGGCGCATTGAATGGGCACCTGATGGCACTGCTGCACGAAGCGCTGGCCAAGCCAGTGCTGGGCACCGAGGCGCTGGGCATCGCGCCCACGCATGTCGAAGCGATCGCCTTCGCGTGGCTGGCCGCGCGCTTCTGCGAACGCCTGCCAGGAAATCTTCCTTCGGTGACCGGCGCGCGCGGGCCGCGCATCCTCGGCGCGCTCTACCCGGCCTGAAGCGCGGGCTGAAACCCGGGCTGAAAAGCAAAAAAGCGCGGATCGCTCCGCGCTTTTTCAATGGGCAAAACCGGCTTATGCCGAGAACGACGAGCCGCAGCCGCAGGTGGTGGTCGCGTTCGGGTTCTTGATCACGAACTGCGCGCCTTCCAGATCGTCCTTGTAGTCGATCTCTGCGCCGACCAGGTACTGGTAGCTCATCGAATCGATCAACAGTTGCACGCCATTCTTGTCCATCGTGGTGTCGTCTTCGTTCACGATCTCGTCGAACGTGAAACCGTACTGGAAGCCCGAGCATCCGCCGCCCTGCACGAAGACGCGCAGCTTCAGGTCCGGGTTGCCCTCTTCTTCGATCAGCTGCGCGACCTTGTTGGCTGCGCTGTCGGTGAAGTTGATCGGTGCCGGCATTTCGGTGGGTGCGTTCATGTACTTACTCCTTGAACCTTTGATCGGTGATTATAGCGGCTGGCCCCAAAGGCCGCAGGCGGTGGCCATTTGACCCAAGCCGCCCTGCCGGATGCGCAATTGAAACCCTGCAAACACGGGTCGCGCGATGAATAATGCTGATTATGCGCCTGCGTAGCGGCAATTCAACCCTGAGCCTCGCAGGGTGATCGCCGCTCCGCAGCAAATGCCTTACGGCAGGATGGGCACGTGACGCAGGCCGGTGGTCTCGTCGAGGCCGAACATCAGGTTCATGCACTGCACGCCCTGCCCCGCCGCGCCCTTGACCAGATTGTCCTCGACGACCAGGATCACCAGCAGGTCGCCGCCTGCGGGGCGATGCACGGCGATGCGCAGCATGTTGGACGCGCGCACCGAGCGGGTTTCCGGATGGCTGCCGGCCGGCAGCACGTCGACGAACGGGTCGTTCGCATAGTGCTGCTCGTACAGCGCCTGGAAGTCGACGCCGCGCGCCTCCGGCAGCAGGGTTGCGTACAGCGTCGAATGAATGCCGCGGATCATCGGCACCAAGTGCGGCACGAAGGTGAGGCCCACCTTGCGGCCGGCGATCGCTTCCAGTCCCTGCACGGTCTCCGGCAGGTGACGGTGGCCCTTCACGCCATAGGCCTTGAAGTTGTCGGCCGCCTCGGCCAGCAGCGCATGCACCTCGGCCTTGCGGCCGGCGCCCGATACGCCGGACTTGCAGTCGGCGATCAGCGAGGATTCATTCACCAGCGGCTTGCCCTGCGACAGCAGCGGCTTGAAGCCCAGCTGCATCGAGGTCGGGTAACAGCCCGGCAGGCCGATCACGCGCGCGCTGCGGATCGCGTCGCGGTTGACTTCGGGCAGGCCGTAGATGGCCTCGTCGAGAATGTCAGGACAGGAATGCGGCATGCCGTACCACTTCTCGAACTCGGCCGTGTCCTTGATGCGGAAATCGGCGGCAAGGTCGATCACCTTCACGCCGGCCGCGAGCAGCTCGCGCGCCTGCGCCATCGCCACGCCGTGCGGGGTCGCGAAGAACACCACGTCGCACTGGTCGAGGCGCGCCTTTTCCGGTGCAGAAAATGCGAGCGACACATGGCCGCGCAGCGACGGGAACATGTCGGCCACCGGCATGCCGTCTTCCTTGCGCGAGGTGATGGCGGTCAGCTCGACCTCCGTGTGCGCTGCGAGTATGCGCAGCAGTTCCACGCCGGTGTAGCCGGTGCCGCCTACGATGCCTACCTTGATCATTCCTGACTCCTGATGCCTGGATGACGAAAAATACTTCACGGAGCTCGCGATGCGCTGATGACGCTACGCGCGATCCCGGACAATGAAAAAAGCCGCCGGGCGTACACCCGACGGCTTCGCGTTGCATCGGAAGCGATGGATTAACGCTTCGAGAATTGCTTCGCGCGACGCGCCTTGCGCAGACCGACTTTCTTACGCTCGACCTCACGTGCATCGCGGGTCACGAAGCCGGCCTTCGACAGCTCGGGCTTCAGCGCTGCATCGTAGTCGATCAGTGCGCGGGTGATGCCGTGGCGCACTGCGCCGGCCTGGCCGGACTCGCCGCCGCCGTGCACGTTGACCATGATGTCGAAACGCTCGACGTTGTTGGTGAGTTCCAGCGGCTGGCGGATGACCATCAGGCCGGTTTCGCGCGAGAAGTACTCTGCGGCGTCCTTGCCGTTGACGACGATCTTGCCGCTGCCTGCCTTGATGAACACGCGGGCCACTGCGCTCTTGCGACGGCCGGTGCCGTAGTTGTAGTTACCGATCATGTCTGTTCCTTACAGTTCAAGAGGCTTCGGTTGCTGCGCGCTGTGCGGATGCGCGTCGCCGGCGTAGACTTTCAGTTTCTTCGCCATCGCGTAGCCCAGCGGGCCCTTCGGCAGCATGCCCTTGACGGCCTTCTCGAGCGCGCGGCCCGGATGCTTCGCCTGCATGTCGCGGAAATTGGTTTCGTAGATGCCGCCCGGGTAGCCCGAGTGACGGAAATACTTCTTGTCGAGCGACTTGGCGCCGGTCACGCGCAGCTTCTCTGCGTTGACGATGATGATGTAATCACCCGTATCGACGTGCGGGGTGAATTCAGGCTTGTGCTTGCCGCGCAGTCGGCGTGCCACTTCGCTGGCGACACGACCGAGGACTTTGTCCGTGGCGTCGATCACAAACCAGTCGCGCTGGACTTCGTGGCCCTTGGCGGAAAAGGTTTTCATGATGAATCCTAATTTGAGTAAGGCCCGTGCCGGTGGTTCCGCGCATCACTGCCGCGCGGACACTCCCTTGTTATGTATTTCCCCGTCCGGGCTAACCGGGGAACCGGCGATTATAGTGTTTTCAAGGACTTGCCGTCAATTCCCAGATGAATCCGGCCGCTTGCCGTTAAAATAACGGCCTTTTACCGCCTGAGGGGTTTTCATGGAATGCACCGTACGCTGGACCGGACTGTCCGGCATGACTTTCGTCGCCGAAACCGGCTCCGGCCATCTGGTGACCATGGATGGCTCGCCGGAAGGCGGCGGCCGCAACCTGGCGCCGCGCCCGATGGAAGTCGTGCTGGCCGGCACCGGCGGCTGCACCGCCTATGACGTGGTGGTCATCCTGCGCAAAAGCGGACAGGACGTGCGCGGCTGCGAGGTGACGCTGAAGTCCGAGCGCGCCGAGAAGGATCCGAAGGTGTTTACCAAGGTGCACTTCCACTTCACGGTGCGCGGGCG
>JACCDH010930718.1_pt1 | contig 21078 bp, 25 predicted proteins | sample 7442481 | NCBI WGS metagenome assembly JACCDH01 (sample SAMN15323433, study PRJNA562643) | freshwater metagenome | isolation source: river surface water | place: USA:Blue River Watershed | collected 2017-08-15 | reverse complement strand
GATAAGTGCGGCGTATGCGGACACACCGGCTTGGTTACGGAACCGAGGGACTACGGCCACCTCAAGGACGGCTGGCAGAAAGAGGTGAGGAAGCGGAAATGACCGACGAAATTACACGCGAGATGTTCCAGCACTCAACCGTTGTGATCGCGGGACTGAACGACCACATCGAAGCCCTGACTGCCGAGAACGAGCGGCTGCGTGACACATTGCAACGTATACGCGACACAGGTGATGCAGCACTAGAACCAGCATGGGTCAAGCGGATCGCCCGCGCAGCACTGGGAGAGAAGTGATGGAAGCTATCGCTGCTGGCGTGGCCTTTCTCGCGCTTGTCGCGCTGGGGGTGGCTTGGGTAGTCACTAAGGGCATCATCAAAAACGCCTCCGACCGTATCAAAGCCCTTGAGGCCGAGAACGCGCGACTGCGTGGTGAGATCGTGTATTTTCTAAACGACCGATCATCGTGGTTCAATAAGCCTTCGGGATACGACAGGCTCCGCGCCGCACTGGGGGATACCGACTAACCTAACATTGTTATGCTCCCGCCTCGGGGGGTTGACCCTGCGTTGACCCCCCGTTTTTTCCGTTTGACACTGTAAACTAGTGTGATACCCATAGCCCCGAAGGAGCAACTTCATGGCAGCAACCCCCGAGAAAAAAGTGAAGGACAAGGTGGTCGCCATCCTCAAGCAGGAGGGTGCCTACTACTTCTTCCCTGCAACCCACGGCTTTGGCCGGAGCGGTGTCCCTGACATTGTGGCCTGTTACCACGGCAAGTTCATCGGCATCGAGTGCAAGGCCGGTAAGAACAAGCCGACTGCATTGCAGGTCCGTGAGATCGAGAACATCCGCCACGCTGGCGGCGTGGGCGTGGTGGTTAACGAAGAGAACTGGGACATGCTCCCGGAACTGCTGCGGTCGCTGAAATAGGGGGATACGATGAAAACCTACCATGTGCGAGTGTACTACCGCACTCCGAACAAAACCACTGGGCGGCGCATGAGTTGGCTACCCAAGATCAAAGCCGAGAGCGTGGCGGATGCTGGTCGCCGTGCCATCGAGCGTGTGACCTCCCGCAAGACCAACAGCGGGCAGGTCGAAGTGCTTATGTTAGACGTACGAGAGAAGGAGCAAGCCAATGCGTAAGTTCGTTACCGGCCTGATCGTGGGCCTGACGCTGGGGACCGTTGTCCCCGCTGCCGCTGCACAGATGGTGGGCAGCACTGGTTATCTGGTCGGCTGGACCGTCACCAAGGACGGGGATGAGGTCTGCTACATGCCCTACGTCTGGACCTACACCCGCGAGATCGAATGTGATTGATGGCGATCTTGAGCCGTAAGCAGTTCGGGGAGCAAGCCCGAGCAGCATTGAAAGATGCCTTCGACGAGGAGGATGGCCTCAACGAATATGCAGTCTGGGCCGATTATGACCTAGCTAACGACCGCTACGTGGTGCGGAAGATCGAACCCTATGACCCAACCAAGATATACCCAAGGGGCATGGCAGGTGTCGTCCGCGCCAAGGACGAACTGGACGTTTACCGATTTCTACAAGGACACAACCGATGAACAAAGGCGTAGAGATGCTGCTCCGGCGCATGGACAGCCACCCCGAAGAGTTTGCCGACACCTACGACCCGTACCGGGACCGTGGTACAGAGGGGAAGTGGGACAGCATCATCCGTGAAGTCCTGCACCGGGTTGAGGTGATCGACCGGGACAACGGGCACAAGGACGCATCCAACGGAGTGCGCCCGCGCCGTTATGGCAAGCCGCTGGGTTACCTGTCGGACGAGGAAATCCTAACATTGTTAGCCAAGCTGGACGAGACCCGCGCCAAGCTGTTCGAGCATCGGGTTATGGCTACCCTGCTGGGTGCCAACGAGCCGCAGCCCGGCGAGTGGGTGGACTCGGGAGAGATCATGCGGATCAAGGCAGACGGTTCGATTGGTATCGGCTCAACCACCCCTGCAACTGCCCTTAAGGTAACCCGCTAATGCAAATCCTGACGGTCGATTTTGAGACCTACTACGATAGCCACTTCTCCCTGTCGAAGATGACGACCGAGGAGTACCTGCGGGACGAACTGTTCGAGGTGATCGGGGTGTCGGTGCAGGTGGACGCTGGGGAGCCGCAGTGGTTCTCTGGCCCCTACCATGCCACCAAGAAGTGGCTGGAGCAGTTCGACTGGGCCAACTCCATCGGGCTGGCGCACAATGCCATGTTCGACATGGCGATCCTCAACTGGCACTTCGATATCCGCCCCAAGCGCATCGCTGACACACTGTCGATGGCAAGGGCGCTTCACGGTACCGAAGTAGGCGGAAGCCTTAAGGCGATGGCCGAGTTCTACGAACTGGGGGTGAAGGGCACCGAGGTGCTGAACGCTCTGGGTAAGGGCCGGATCGACTTCACGCCCGAGGAACTGTCACGTTATGGGGAGTACTGCTGCAACGACACGGCTCTGACGTACAAGCTGTTCAACGCCATGCTGCCGCGCTTCCCGATGGTCGAACTCAAGCTGGTGGACCTGACCATCCGCATGTTCACCGAGCCGAAGCTGGGGCTGAACCGGGAGGTGCTGACTGACCACCTGACCAACGTGCAGGCAAAGAAGGCCAAGCTGATGGAGGCGGTTACCGCTGACAAGGCTGACCTGATGAGCAACCCCAAGCTGGCTGCGCTTCTGGAGAGCCTTGGTGTCGTTCCCCCTACCAAGGTAAGCCCAACGACAGGTAAGGAAACGTGGGCGTTCGGCAAGACCGACGAAGGCTTCAAGGCTCTGCTCGACCATGAGGACCCACGGGTACAGGCCATCGTCGCTGCGCGGCTGGGGGTGAAGTCCACCCTCGAAGAGACCCGGACGGAACGGTTCATCGGCATCCACGACCGAGGCACTCTGCCTGTGCCCCTGCGCTACTACGCTGCCCACACGGGCCGCTGGGGCGGGGACGACAAGCTGAACCTCCAGAACCTACCCCGCAAGTCGCCGCTCAAGAAGGCCATCCTTGCCCCTGACGGGCATATGTTCATCGACTGCGACAGCAGCCAGATCGAAGCGCGCACCTTGGCGTGGCTGGCTGGACAGGCGGACCTTGTTGAGTTCTTCCGCAAGAACAACGACGAGATTGCTGCCGGGGTGCCCAAGGCCGAGATGCAGTTCGACCCGTACAAGATCATGGCTTCGCAGATTTACGGCGTGGCGGTGAACGATGTGTCGGACGATCAGCGGTTCGTGGGCAAGACCACGATCCTTGGTGCCGGTTACGGTATGGGGCACGTGAAGTTCCGCGCACAGCTTAAGGCAATGGGTGCCGACCTCGACGAGGCCGAGTGCCAGCGCATCATTAGCGTGTACCGCGAAGCCTACCCGGCGATCCCTGAACTCTGGAAGCAGGGGCAGCAAGCCATCACGGCGATGATCGACCAGACCACTGCACCGTTCGGGAAGGAAGGCGTGGTCGCCGTGAACATGATGGGTATCCGTCTGCCTAACGGGCTATACCTAAAGTACCCCAACCTGCGTGCATGGGAGAACCCGGACACCAACAAGCTGGAGTACGTCTACGACCAGAAGAAGGGTCGGGCGACCATGAAGACCCGTATCTACGGCGGGAAGTTGGTCGAGAACGTCTGCCAAGCACTGGCCCGTATCGTGATCGGTGAGCAGATGCTCATGGTTGCACGTAGGCTGCAAGTGGTAATGACCGTTCACGACGCCGTTGGGTGTATCGCGCCGGTCGAGGAGGCCGACGATGCCCGCCTGTTCGTCGAGCAGTGCATGCGCATCCAGCCCAAGTGGGCGACCGGCCTACCACTCAACTGTGAGAGCAAGATGGGAGCAAGCTATGGCGGATAAAAACGAAGTGAACGTGAGCAGTGGGGTGGGGTTCATCGGAACCTGCTTCTTCCTGTTCTGCAATTTCAACAATGCGAAGTACGACCTGTACGATGCCATCATGCACTGGTTGCTTAAGTAGGGAGACCGAGCATGAGCGAGGATAACATTCACCCTGTCGTACGGCTGCTGGCCAAGCGCATGGAGAGCAACCCGGAGGAGTTCGGGCTGCGCGGGACGGGTCGATGGGCCATGTACCTTGAGGACCTGCACCACCTAGCCACCCCCGAAGAGAAGCTGCTGCTTCGCGCTGCCCGCATGAACGAAATCCACGAAGAGGTGATGGACGAACTGCTCAACGGCGACGAGCGCCGGGCCGAGGAACGCCGCAGGATCGAAGAAGCCGAGAATATGCAAGCGCAGAAGCTGCAAGCCCAACTCCAACAGGCTAACGCCATGTTACAGCAGTCGGCAGTGCAACAGGCAGCGCAGTTGTACGGGCAGACGCAGAGCATATCCCTCCAGAACGCCAACACTGTCGTACCATCATCGCTGCAAATCCAGCAGGGCAGTATGAAGCTAGGCGACGAGACGCTGGACGCTGGCATGCTCAGACAGATCAAGAAGAAGTTGGGTCTTTAACAAGGAGAAGGGAAATGATTGATATTATTAGCGTAGGTATTGGTGTGTTCGTGGGCGTGTGCATCGGCTTCATCTGGGCCTCGGTCCGCAGCGCAGCGACCATCGACGAACTGAACGCGAAGTACGAGCAGCTTTACCGCGAACACAGCCGCCTCACCACCCGTGGGCCGGGCGGTCGGTTCACCAAGGTGAAGTGACATGCAGCACCGGGTACTCAACCCTGAGCGGATGAAGTGGACCCCGGAGTTGGACAAGCAGCTACTGGACCTATTCGCGCAGGGGCTGCACAAAAACGAAGTCGCGGATCGGCTGGGGGCTTCCATCGCCGCCACCGATGCGCGGCGCGGGATACTCAAACGGAAGGGGCAAGCCAAGTGAGGGTGAAGAAGCTACAGCGCGGGTATACCGCATACCTATCGGACCACGAGTACAGCATCCTGCAACTCATGGCCGAGCGGTTCGACATTGATGCGGAATGGCAGGGGCTATCCACCGGACAGAAGCGGTCGTGGAGCCGCCGTGTCCGAGGTGGGGACTTCATGCGCGTGGATAAGGACACACGGAAATGGTGAGTGAGAAGACCTACTTTAACTGCCCGCATGGCATCCCGACCAATCTGGTCTGTGGTGCCTGTAACCCCGAGGCCACCAAGGCTAACACTGTTAGCCCTACTGACGTAACGGCAGTCTTGGCAGAGCGCGGTAGCCGGTACGGCTCGTTCGTCGGTCATGCCGATGTGACGCAGCGTATCAAGCATGCCCTGTCGCGGGGCGATAGCTGGCACAGGCTGGCACCCGACCAGAAGGAAGCAGTCGAGATGATTGCCCACAAGCTGGGCCGGATCGTCAACGGTGATCCTGACTACGCTGATAGCTGGATTGATATCGCCGGGTACGCAAAGCTGGTGGCTGACCGGCTGGAAGGCATCGTGCGATGACAGCGTGGTCCTACTCGTCGATCAAGACCTTCGACCAGTGCCCGAAGAAGTACTTCCACCTCAAGGTGGCGAAGGACGTTAAGGACGAGGGGAACGAGGCTTCGATCTACGGCAATGACGCACACGAGGCGGCAGAGCATTACATCAAGAACGGCACTCCGATCCCGGACAAGTTCAAGATCATGCGGCCTGTCGTTGAGGCGTTGGGCAAGTTCCCCGGCACCAAGCACACCGAGTTGAAGCTGGGTGTCCGCCGGACGGACACTGGGTTCGAGCCGTGCGACTTCTTCGCCAAGGACGTATGGTATCGCGGCATCGTCGATCTGCTCATCACCGAGGGGTGGAACGCCCACATGATCGACTACAAGACCGGCAAGAACGCCAAGTACGCCGACATGAAGCAGTTGGACCTGATGGCCGGTGCAGTGTTCGTCCACTTCCCCGAGATCATGCGGGTCAAGTCGGGGCTGGCCTACGTGGTCAGCAACGAGTTCCTTAAGAAGACGCACGTGCGCACCGAGTTGAGCCAGTACATGGGGGTGTTCGACCGCCAGTTGGACCAGCTTGAGGACGCGATGCAGAGCGGGGTGTTTAACCCCAAGTCCGGCCCGCTATGCGGTTGGTGCCCTGTCACCGCATGCGAGCATCACAGACCACGGAGGCGGTAGTGGTTGAGGAGTTGGAGCCGAGGCTGATCCGGTTGGTGGATAATATCGACGGGTATCACCAACGCCGGGCGGATGCACACGGGTACCTTTACATCATACAGCGTTCCTTTGGTCTGGGTTCTCTGGTAGAAGCAAAGTCTATCGCCACCGGGGTACCCTGCACCTTGGACAGGCGCTTCATTGAGGAGGCCCCCGATGCCCTACAAGAACCCCAAGGACCGCAACTACAAGCGGGAATACGAGACCTACCAAGGCAAGCCCGAGCAGATCAAGAACCGGGCACAGCGCAACGCTGCCCGCGCCAAGATGATGAAGGCCGGGAAGGTCCATAAGGGGGACGGTAAGGACGTTGCCCACGTGAAGGCCATCGACAAGGGCGGCTCGATCAAGAACGGCCTTCGCGTCGAGAGCGCATCGGCCAACCGCTCGTTCAAGCGGGACAGTAAGAAGAACCTTGTTTCCGAGGTGAGCAACCGGGAACGCAAAAGGAAGAAGAAATGAAGGCGACCCACACGGACTACAAGCACCCGCGCCACCTGCGCGTGGAGCACAACGAGAAGGACGGTTCTGGCGGGGTATGGTGCGTAGCACCCTCTGCTTCGATCTACGCGAAGCTTAATAAGCCGGGACTGCCCTCATATAAGTAATCAACCTCAAGGAGCAAACGTGAGGATCATCGAGAACAAGGTGCTACTCGTCAGGACCCCCAACCCCACACCGATCACCAGCCAGATCAAGAAGTCTGCGGTGCTGGAGACCCACAACGGCATCTCCAAGGTGGCGATCCACTGGGGCATGAAGGAAGCCCGGATGCTGGCGGCGATGAAGGCACCGGGGGTGCCCTCGCCCATCCTGCGGGACTACAAGTGGACTGGGCGGCTCACACCGTTTGAACACCAGAAAACTACCGCCAGCTTCCTCACCCTGCATGAGCGCGCCTTCTGCTTCAACGAGCAGGGTACGGGTAAGACCGCCAGCGTCATCTGGGCAGCGGACTACCTGATGAAGCGCGGCGAGGTGAAGCGGGTGCTGATCCTTTGCCCCTTGTCTATTATGGACAGCGCGTGGCGGCAAGACCTGTTCAAGTTCGCTATGCACCGTTCGTGCAGCGTGGCGCACGGCACCGCCAAGCAGCGGGCCAAGATCATCAAGGCTGGCTCCGAGTTCGTCGCCATTAACTTTGACGGGTTGGCCGTGGTCGAGGATGAGATCATGCGGGGCGGGTTCGACCTGATCGTGGTTGACGAAGCCAACGCCTACAAGAACCCCACGACGAACCGCTGGAAGGTGCTGAACCGCATCGTCCAGAACACTAACCCGCGTCTGTGGATGCTTACTGGTACGCCAGCAGCACAAAGCCCTGTCGATGCGTTCGGTCTGGCCAAGCTGGTCAACCCTGAGTGCCCGAAGTACTTCACCCACTTCCGCGACAGCGTGATGTACAAGGTGACCCAATTCAAATGGGCAGCGCGACCCAACGCCGAGCAGACCGTCCACAAGGTGCTGCAACCGGCGATCCGGTTCGAGAAGAAGGACTGCCTCGACCTGCCGGAAGTCACGCACTCCGAGCGCGAAGCGCCACTGACCAAGCAGCAGATGGCCTACTACCGTATGCTCAAGAGCGAGATGCTCATCGAGGCAGCAGGCGAGGAGGTCAGTGCGGTCAATGCGGCGACCAAACTGAACAAGCTGCTCCAGATCAGCGGGGGTGCGGTCTACACGGACGAAGGCTCTGTGCTGGAGTTCGACGTATCGAACCGCCTCAACGCCGTGCTGGAGGTGATCGAGGAAGCCAGCAACAAGGTGCTGGTCTTTGTGCCCTTCACCCACACCATCGACCTGCTGCGGGACAAGCTGGAGAAGGAGGGCATCACCTGCGATGTGATTAACGGCAAGGTGCCGGTGCATCGGCGCGGGGAGATCGTCACCGAGTTCCAGACCAAAAAGGACCCGCACGTGCTGCTGATCCAGCCGCAGGCAGCGTCTCATGGTCTTACCCTTACGGCAGCAGACACAATCATCTGGTACGCCCCGGTGACCAGTGTCGAGACTTACCTACAGGCCAATGCCCGCATCAACCGGCCCGGCCAGAAGAACGCCATGTCGATCATCCACATTCGGGGTAGTGAAGTAGAGGCAAAGCTCTACCACATGCTGCAAAGCAACATCACGAACCACGAGAAGATCATCGACCTGTATCGACAGGTAATGGCGAATACCCCTTGACACTGTAAAATGTTAAGTTAGGTTATCGTCTACCGAAAGGAGCAAACAATGGAAACCACACCCGTGGGACCACCACTTGACGAACTCGTGCGCGTCTATCGGAAAATCCGGGGCACCATCGAGGAGAAGGAGGAAGCCTTCAAGGCCGAGATCAGCGGCCTTAAGGAGCAGCTTGAAGCCGTAGGCAACGCACTGCTTGAGACCTGCAACCGGCAGAATGCCGACAGCATCAAGACACAGCACGGCACAATCACCCGTGGTGTGCGTGAGCGGTACTGGACGACCGACTGGGGAAGCCTGTACGACTTCATCAAAGAGAACGATGCGCCTTTCCTTCTGGAGCAGCGTATCCACAATGGGAACATGAAGCAGTTTCTGGAGGAGAACCCCGAGGCGTTCCCGGCGGGCCTCCAGTGTGACCGCAAGTACGCGATCACGGTGCGTAAACCGACAGCCAAGAAGTAGGAGTACAGTATGCAGACGTTCGGAGAGAAGGCCGTTGGCCTTAGCTTCAACCCCAGCGGGGATGCGGAGGTGGCCAAGTGCAAGCAGATGTTTGCGGACATTATCGACCAGATGCACTCACTCCGCTGCGCCACAGAAGACCCGGAACTTATGCGCATGGCGTCCGTGGCGATCACCCATGCACAGACCGCACAGATGTGGTCTGTTAAGGCAATTACTTGGAAGGAATAATACCTCATGAGCAACCTGACTATCTTCAAGCAGCAGAACGCTGTTTCGACCGCTACCCGGCGCGGGGCCACTGCACTGGGGCAGGCTCTGGCGCAGCAGAACACGATGCGCCGTATCGCCACCAACACCAACGGCACCTTCAAGCGGATCGTCAACGGTGAGCAAATCGGCAATGCCATCCGGGGCGAGTTCAACGCCATCATCGTCGATGCGCTGCCCAAGGTGAGCCGTACCTTCTACGCTGGTAAGTACGATCCCAATGCCAAGCCGACCCTGCCGGACTGCTGGTCGAACCTCGGTGACAAGCCGGAGCCGACTGCCCCTAACAAGCAAGCAGCAAACTGTGCGAACTGCGCGCAGAACATCAAGGGTTCGGGCGAGAACGGTGGCCGTGCATGCCGCTTCCAGCGCCGCATTGCGATCCTGATCGAAGGCGATCCGACCGGCGAGGTCTATCAGTTCAACGTCCCCGCCAAGAGCCTCTTCGGTAAGGGCAACGGCAACGTCCATCCGTTCGAAAGCTACGTGAAGTACCTGCTGGCCAACGGCGAAAGCCCGGACACGGTGGTGACCAACATCAGCTACGACCTGAATGCTGACAGCATGGAACTGCTGTTCACCCCGCTGCGCGGCATCACCGACGAAGAGTACGAACTGGTTGTGGCAGCGCAGGCTGACCCGGAGACCAAGAAGTACGTCCAGCTTACCGTTGCGCAGGCAGACGGTGTGACCGCCAAGCCGAAGCAGGAAGCCGCTGCGGAGCAGCCGGTGGCTAACACTGTTACCCGCTCCGACGAGCCGGACGACGAGGAAGAGGTGGTCGCCAAGCCCGCCAAGGTCGAGACCATCGAAGAGGTCGAAGAGCCGACCGTCCGTGCCTCCAAGAAGGAAGAGCCGGTCGAAGCCAACAACGGCAATCTGGCGTCGATCATCGACGCTTGGGGTAGCGACGACGAAGAGGGGTAATCCCGTGAGCCAAGGCTACAGCCTTCGCCTACGCGACATGAACCGTAAGGCATCCAGCAAGTCGCTGGGTGTCCAGTTGGGACGGTTGTGCATCAAGCATGACGTTCCGGCTGCGGTGGTCGCGCAGCGAATGGGAGTATCTCGGCAGACAGTGTACAACTGGTTCCGGGGGTCCTCCACCCCCGGTCCCAACCTCACTACGCTGATCGAGCAGTTCATCTCCTCACTTAGTTGAGGTTCGTACTAATCTGGTAATGGAAGCGGGGGTATCGCCCCGCCGGGGGTTATGGGTAATTTCGACCTCTTAGATGCAGTGCAGCCAGCCACAGGCTGGTATGCCATCGTCGGCATCAAGGGGGCCGGTGCAAACGTTCAGCGTCAGCAACACCTCGTGGAGACCCGCGAGGAAGTGGACGCGCTCTCTGCCCGTCTGGTGCAAGGCGGGTGGAACGTATTCTTTGGGGTGGCCAAATACACCGACGACAGCAGCCGCAAGAAGACCAACGTCCGGGCGCTCAAAGCGTTCTGGTTGGATATCGACTGCGGCCCTACGAAGGCAGTGCCGAACCCCAAGACTGGCCGACCTGATGGATACATCGACCAAGCAACCGGACTGACCACACTGCGGCAGTTCTGCTCCACCATCGGCCTTCCGAAGCCGATCCTTGTTAACTCCGGACGTGGCATCCACGTGTACTGGCCGCTGACGCAGGAAGTAACGCCTGCCCAGTGGGAGCCAGTAGCCGAGCGGCTGCGCGACCTGTGCCGCACTCATGGGCTGATCGTGGACCCGGTGGTCTTTGAGACTGCCCGCATCCTGCGCATCCCCGGTACTCTGAACTTCAAAGATGATCCTGCTAAGCCAGTAGACGTAATGACTGTCGGGCAGCCGACGGACTTTGATGCTTTCGTCAAGCTGCTGGGCATCCGCACTCCGCCCCCGGTCGCCGCACCGCCCCCACGGCGGGAACTCACGGCGCTGGGTAAGATCATGCAGGAGGCTTCGAGCAAGTCCTTCGCCAAGATCATGCGGCGTTCGGCCAAGGGCGATGGGTGTCCGCAGCTTCTCGACTGCTACCAGAACCGGAACGGTCTTTCGGAGGCCCGGTGGTTCGACGCGCTTTCGGTCGCCAAGTTCTGCTCTGACCAGCAGACTGCGATCCACAAGCTGTCGGAGGGGCACCCCGACTACAACCCGTCCAAGACGATCCAGAAGATCGCGCACATCGAAGGCCCGCACAACTGTGCGACCTTTGACCGGAACAACCCCGGCCTGTGTGCGACCTGCCCGCACTTTGGGAAGATCAAGAACCCCATCGTGCTGGGCATGGAGGTGAAGGCTGCGTCCGAGGACGAGTACGCCACAGCCCAGTTCGTCAATGAGGATACGGGTAACGTAGAAACAGTAACCATCCCGCCGTACCCGGAGCCGTTCTACTGGGGCAAGAATGGCGGCATCTGGCGCAAGCCGATCAACAAGACGGGCGAGGAGGATGCAGAGGCTGCACCGATCTTCGTCTACCCCAACCACCTCTACGTGGTGAAGCGCATGCGCGATCCGGGTCTGGGTGGGGTTGTCGTTCTCCGGCACCACACGCCGCTCGACGGGATCAAGGAGTTCATGATCCCCAACAAGCACGTGACCGACAAGAACGAACTCCGGAAGGCCCTCTCTGCCGAGGATATCATGGTGAATGCTCGGCAGTACGATCTTATCTTCGAATACATCCTCGCCGCTTTTCAGCGGATGCGGACAGAGCAAAAGGCAGAACTCATGCGGACACAGTTTGGCTGGGCGGACAACGACAGCAAGTTCATCGTAGGCGATCAGGAAGTCAGCGTAGACGGGGTGTTCTACAGCCCGCCCTCGTCGGTCACCGAAGAGATCGCACCCTTTGTTGGCCCCAAGGGCACCATTGAGAAGTGGCGGGAGGTCTTCAACCTCTATAACACTCCGGGGCTTGAAGCACATGCGTTCGCTGCGCTGACTGCCTTCGGTGCCCCGCTCTTCAAGTTCACCGGCCAGCGCGGTGCCGTGGTCAACGTCATCCACCCCAACTCGGGTACCGGCAAGACCACCATCCTGCATATGGCTAACAGCGTATGGGGTAACCCGGAAGGTCTGTGCTCGACGCAGAAGGACACCGACAACGCCCGCATCATGAAGCTGGGCATCATGAACAACCTGCCCTTCTGCGTGGACGAGATCACCAACATGGGGGCAATGGCCTTCTCCGACCTGATCTACGCCATGTCGAATGGTAAGGGTAAGGACCGCATGGAGGCCAACGGCAACAAGCTGCGCTCCAACTCGACCAAGTGGCAGACGATCAGCCTCTGCTCCTCCAACGCATCGTTCTACGAAAAGCTGGGCACTGCCAAGAGCCGCCCGGACGGTGAGATGATGCGCATGATCGAGTACAAGATCGACTATACCACCTCCCTCGACATGTCGAAGGCCAAGCAGCTTTTCGACCACCAGTTGATGGAGAACTACGGGCATGCCGGTCTGATCTACGCCGACTGGCTGGTGCGCAACGTCGAGGAAGCACGGCGCGAAGTGCGGGCCGTACAGGCCAAGATCGACAAGGAACTGAACCTCACCCAGCGTGAGCGGTTCTGGTCGGCACAGGTGGCGGCTAACATCGCCGGGGGACTGATCGCCACCCGCTACCTCAAGCTGATGGACTGGGATATGGCCCGCATCTACAGGTGGGCCACCGACATGATCCTCTCCCTGCGGGAAGATGTGAAGCCTCCGGTTACTGACGTAGCCTCAGTGGTCGGTGATTACCTGAACCGGCACATCCAGAACGTCCTCGTGGTGAACGACAACGTGGACCTGCGCACCAACCTGCCGATGATGCCGAAGCTGGAGCCACGGGGCGAACTGCTGGTCCGCTACGAGCCGGATACGAAGAAGCTGTATATCAACGCCAAGCACTTTAAGGCAGACTGTGTTTCCGCGCAGGTCAACTACAAGGAGACGTTGGAGGTCCTCAAGAAGAACGGAGTGTTCACTGGCAGCATCGTGAAGCGGCTCTCAAAGGGCATGAAGATGGTGTCGCCGGGGGTATACTGCCTGATCTTCGACACCTCAGCGGGCAGCTTCCTCGACGTCGATGAACTGGTCGGCACGGATGGCGATACTACGGCAGAGGCAGAGACCGCTGATGCTGGTGGAGGGGGTTAAGTACGAGATCAACTGGCGGAAGTGGCGCAGGGGTATGTCGATCTTCATCCCCTGCCTCGACCCAGTGCGCGCCCGAGCACAAGTCCTTGAGGTGACCAAGCGCCTGCGCATCAAGATATTGATGAAGGTGGTCATACATGAGGGTATTAGGGGTTTACGCATCTGGCGGCAGTGAGTATACCCAGACCCGGAAAGTTTGCTCCTTTCCCTCCCGTGGCCCCCAGTTTGCACCGACTGGGGGCCATTCTCTTATCTGCCCTCGTACTCCCGCTTCACATCGTTGAAGGTCCGGTTGAACTGCTTGTACACCTCGTTGAGTTCAGCATGGTAACTCTCGGTGTCGCCGTAGGCACCTTCGCGGAAGTCCTTCCGGATCGCCTTCAACCGCTTCTGGGCATCGCCGTAGGCTTCCATCACCCGTGGGTCGGACTTGAGCGGGAACTTGGCTTGGTTCTGCTCCAACTCCTCGAACTGCCCAGCGTCCTCGTTGTTATAGACCGCGTAGAGCGCATCCATGTTGGCGGTATTACGGTAGTAGTTGTTCATCGGGGCGTACTCGCCGCCCTTACCCGAGACCTTGAGCAGATCAGGCACCTTGCCCTCGGCTGCATCCGACACAGCCGTTGCCATGCCACCACCGTACTGCTTGAAGAGGTACTCGTACCATTCCGGCTGACGAGAGAACCCGCCCTCGACGGTCGAGGTGCCGCCGGTCAGCGAGTTGATCCCGCTGGCCAGCCACTTGAATACACGACCAGTGTTCTCCCGACCCTGCTCGGAGCGCGGCTCGGTGGTGAACTTGTTCTCCCGATAGATCGGAGAGCCGAAGAAGCTGGTGTTGTACATCAGGTCAGCGAACGGCTGCACTGCGTCAGGGGCAGCGATGTTCACCGCAGAGGCACCCAAGTCCTTCGAGGCAGAGCCACGCACCGGGAGAGCCATGCTGCGGAACGCATCCGCGATGCCGAAGGCAGCTTCCCCTTCTGTCTTATCCCCAAGCATGGCAGCAGCGATCTCTTCCCCGGCGAACTTGGCAAAGCCCAGTGAGAAGGCCATCGGGATAGCCACGTAGTCGTTGGTGCCCGGCCCGTAGTAGATCACAGCGCGGTTCTGGCGGGTGGTATCGCTGACGTCATAGATGTTCTTACGGCCATCCCCGTCATCGTCGTCCCCAGTGAACCAGTTCCAGAGTTGGAGCAGCATGCCCAGCTTCATCGCGGCGACGATCATGACCTTTGCATTGCGAGAAGTCAGACCTTGGTCGATGAACTTGCGGCCACCCTCGACACCAGCACTCCAGAAGAAGGCCCACGTATCGAGGATCGGTGCCCACTCACCGCGCCGGGTGAGGTTGAGCGAGCTATCCAGCGCCAGTGCAGCAGCGTTGTCCCGGTCGATCCCAGCGTCCAGCGCAGCGCGGTAGGTCGCAAAGCGGGCCTGCATGTCCATGACCTGCGAAACAGCATCGAGGAACTCGAAGCCCATCTTGCCGAACTCAAGCGCAGCCTTATCCGGACGGCCCTTCTGCATCTGCTTGAGTACGCCCAAGGCAGCGTCGAATGCCTGCACACGGTCCGCAGCATTCATAATCATCGAGTGCCCGACAGCACCGCCATCCTTGAGGAACTGGTCGAAGAGCAGCGTCATCTCTTGGTTGGCATCGCTCTTCATGTCGCGCCCGCTCAAGAAGTTGCCGATTACCGCAGCCTGCGTCGGGCTGAACATGTACTTGGCGCTGCGCGCTGCGATCTTCTTGCCCTCGGCAGGACCACCCTTAATGCCCTGTGCAGACAGGTTGGTGAGGATGGCTTCTTGGAAGTCGCGCTGCCACGCCGTGCCCAGCAGGTAGGACGGGTTGAAGCGGGTCTTGAACGACTTAATCAGGTTGCTGACCTTCTGCATGCCCTCCATGAAGGCACCCAAGTCCTTCGGGGTCATGTTCGAGAACGCCCGGTACAGAGCGTTGCCCGCATCGGTGTTCTGGAAGTCGAGGTAGTAGGTATCGCCACCCTTCTTCACGACGAAGGCTTGGTCACCCTTCCGGGCACCATCACTGGCGCGCTGCCGCATTGCCGTGAGGGCTTCGCCTGACAGCATGGTGGCGTTGGGCACCTTCTTCTCAGAATAGACCTTCACGATCCCTTCATGGGTCAGAGGGTCGCCCAGAGCGTTGTCGAGAAGCTGCTGCGCCACCCGGTTGCGCTCGATCCGGGCAATGGCGAACTGGGCATCCGCGATCAGGTTGAACAGTGGGTTGAACGACAGCGACTTGCGGCCACGGGCAGCGACGAACTCCTTTATCCGGGCACGGCCAGCACCGCTCCCGAGGTTCACCTCACGGGCTTCGGCCATAGCGGCCTTGGGATCACCGTCGATGTTCATGTCCTCACCTTCGAGCGCGAAGCCCTTAAGCGGGGTGTAGAACGGCTGCTCCTTACGGATACGTGCCCAGTCATCCTTGGACAGCAGACCGGCCTTGACCTTCTCCTTGCCCATGTAATCAACGAGGCTGTCGTGTAGCTTCGCTACCTGTCGCAGCTTAGGCATAAGCCCATCAATCGTGAACTGGTCGATGATGGCATCGGCTTCGGCATTGGTGATACCCGAGCCGTCCAGCACTTCGCCGCTGGTGCGCTTGGCAACGAGGGCGTTGCGGTCCTTGGCCGACCGGGCAAGAAGGAACATGCCCACATCCTGCGGGTCGAGTTCCAGTTCCTTGATCTTGTTTTCCAGCGGGTCGATGTACCAGCGGTTCAGGCTCATCTGGTTGCCGATCTTGCGGCTCTCCAACAGAGCGAACTTGTTCGCCACGTTCATGTTGTCGGGCAGCTTGGTGACACCGTAGATCGAGGCCAGTGCCTTGGTGTAGTCCACAGCGTCCTGATACTTATAGTTCACCTTCCGGATGATCGCACTGCCCATCCGCTTGATGCGCTGCTGGAGGTCGGCAGCAAAGCCTTGGGTCTCAATGCGCGGCTTACGGGGGCTGGGGTTCTCTCCGCCGGGCAGCGCGGGCGCTTCGATCCGGTTCCGTGCCGCCCGTGCTTCTCCGAAGCCGCTCTCCTCGGCGTAGCGGTCCTTGAACTCCTCCAGCTTGGCCATGAGTTCTTCGGGAGTGGCGCGCTGGTTTTCTGCCGCCTGCTTGAGCAGCCGGTAGTTTTGCTCGCTGATCTCCTGCGGCTTACCCTCGGTCGGGTCGGCCATAAAGGCACCCTCGATCTCGTCGAGGACGTCTTCGTACGTCGGGCCAGCAGTCTGCTCCTGCTCCGCTACATTCAGCGGCGTGAGGTCGATATCAGCAAGGGTCTTCTCAAGGAACTTCTTGAAGGTCTCGGTCGGCAGGTACTTCTGGGCACGGAGCGTCTTGTAGAAAGAGCGCAGAGCCTTACCGAGCCGTGAGAAGTAGCTCTCGACAACTGTAGTGGGCTTGGCATCCGACACGGCCCAGCGGGCAGTCTGGTCGGCATACCATTCACTGAACGAAGTCCAGTAGCGCTTATTTTCCGGAAACCCTTTTTCCAACGCCTCAGCGGGGGTAGCCAGCGATTGCTCATCACTGTTTGCGATAACAGCGCGCCCCATACGGCGGGCACGGAGGGCTTCGAGCAACCCACGAGCGTCCTTGCTCTTCTGGGTCTCAAGCCAACGCTGATGTTCCTCTATGAGCGCCTGCCGCTCCTCGGGCGGTGCATTACGGAACGCTTCCTTCTCGTGGACATGGCCCATCTCATGGGCGACCACTTCCAGCGTCTTTGCCTTACTCGCAACCGGCTCGAAGAGGATGTAGTGCTCCCCATCGGTGAACGAGATTGCGACCCCATCGTTACCTTTTTTACGCGCTTCTTGGGCAATGGTCTTTTCTTTTAGGCCAAACCGACCTGCGTTCGCACGGGCATCAGCATAGGTCGAGAAGTACACCTTTGCTCCGGGCAGCAGCATGCGCTTCCAGTCGAGCAGTACACCCTGCATCTCCGGACTGATATCCGCCGAGAAGGCCGCGTTGTTCTCGTCATACTGGACGAGTGCCTCTTCCGGCTCAGGCTCAGGCTCGGGTTCAGGTGCCGGTTCTTCAGCGACAGGGACTTCTTGCTCCTGCTCTGCTACCGGTTCGGGTGCGTTGAGTTCATTGAGGTCCGCCTCGCGGATACGCTCGACCACATCCTCACGCTGGTTCTCCCGCTGGCTGTCCAGCAGTTCCTCAAGCCCGGCCAGACCCTCGTCCAGTCGCTCTTCGCGGTCCGTGATCTCCTTCATGCGCGCAGAGAGGTCAGCGTAGTCCTCTGCGTCGATCAGCCCGTCCCGCTTGTAGCGGTTCATCAGGGCACGGAGGTCCTTCAGGTTGTCGATATAGCCAAGCTCGTCGATGGCCTCGTCGTAACGGGCATCATGCTCCTTCATGAGCGGGTGCTCTTCGAAGTAAGCGTCTTCGTCGAACTCGCCCTCAACCGGGGCTTCCTCGGTGTCCTCTGCAAACTCCGGAGCCGGGGTGAACTCAACACCTTCCTCATCCATCGGCGGGGGCGGCGGCAGTTCATCCTCTTCGACCGGCGGCAGTTCTTCGACCGGTGCTTCCTCGGGCTGCTGCATGCGACCTTCGCGCTGTGCCAGCTTGTCCTCGGCAGTGGGGATCAGACCTTCGATCTCGGCGGCATCACCGCGCAGGATAGCCATCTCCTGCTCGTCCGGACCGTTCCAGCCATTCTTGTCGGCCAGTTCGATGAAGGCGCGGTACTTGTCCTTGATCGCCGGGTTATTGGCGATGCGCTTAAAGGCCACATCGCGCTTCTGGGCAACCTTGTCGGCTTCCTCTGCGGCAGCAGCTTCTTCGGCATCCAGCTTGCGCTGGTACTCACCCTCGGGGCCGAACACATCATTGGCGGCTTCGTAGCCGTAGACACGGCTCAACTCTTCGCGGGTCAGCGGCTCAAGCCCCTTGCGCTTGAGGTCCGCATTGATCTTCCGCGTCTTGTTCTGACCCTTAATATCAGGATCGTAGAGCGTCGGCTCGATGATATTCATCCGAGCGACTTCAAGTTCACGGTTCCGGATATCGTCTACCGTACCGGCGGTCGTCTCGAGATCGCTCTCCTGCCGCATATAGTCGCGGATGGTTGCGGTCTCTTGGGCATTCGGCTGGAAGCCGTGCGCCGTCATCAGGTCTTCAAAGGCACCCAGCTTGTTGACGTCCGGGCTGTTGATGGCCTGATTGAGCAGTTCATTGCGCTTCTGGAGTTCAGCCTGCTGCTCTTCCGCCTGCGAGGCCAGTTCGTCCGCAATGCTCGGGGTAGGCTCCGGAGCCGCAGCAGTTGGTGCAGCAGGAGCAGTGCCCTCAGGCGGAGCCGTCAGATGGTCGAGGTACTCGTCGTGGACCTTCTGGGCTTCGTCCAGCACCAGCATCCGGGCGATCTTCTCATCCTCGGATACCTTGGCACGGCGCAGAGCGCGGCTCTGGCTCTTGATAAAGGTCTCGACCTCTTCCGGGTTGGCAGTTGCCAGCGCGTTCGACAGCCGGGTGTTGACGTTCTTAATGAAGGTCGAGACGCTATCGTCGGGCTGGGTGTTACCCAGTGCCCCCGTGAGGCGCTCACCGATAGCAGCCTTCGAGAAGGTCTCCGGCAGCGGAGTAGCTCGCGGCCCTTCCTCCGGGATACGCAGGCGGTCGATATCCGCCGTGGTCATCCGCGACAGCGTGCCATCCGGACGGAGGACGGTAACAACACCATCGGCATCAGGCGCACTGAGGATGCTCACCCGCTCGCGGGTAACCTGCGTCGGATCGTCCTTCTGGCGTACACCCAGCTCGACCGTGGCCAGCGGCTTCTGTGCCGCCATGTCGATTGCCTTCTGCCGGTTGGCAGCAGCGCGTTCACCGAGGAAGTTGGCCGCTTCAGTAGTCGTACGCAGGCCACCACCTACGATACCACCGATCAGGGCAGCATTGCCCACACCCTCAAAAGGCTTACGGTTCTCATCATAAAGCTGCTGGGCAATTACGTTGGTACCAAGCTGGACACCGCCTTCTTGGAGAGCTTCTTCGCTACCGCGCACGGCAACACGACCGACAGTACTCTTCTCGATATTGGTGAGGGTATTGGCAACTGCCTGACCCACTGCACGAGGATCGACCTTGCCCCGGCTCAGCTTCTGAATGGTATTGGTAACGGCTTCCAAAGCCGCACCCCGCTTGGCGACAGGGATACGCTCAAAGATACGGTTAGCAACACCTACTTCCGTAGCACCAAGACCAGCGTTCAGAAGCAAAGCACCGAAGCGCGCAGGATCACTAACCTGCTTGCCGGTGCGCTCCTCGTAGGCGCGGATATCCTGCGACCCCTGCTGTGCCCCCTGTCCGGTGCCAAGGATGTACTGGCCGGGGCGTTCTACCTTAGCCAGAGCAGCGGCGCGCTCTGCGCCTTCCAGCCCCTTACCGACACGGGCAACGCGGGCTACGGCACCGGGGATCAGGAAAGTACCGAGACTACCAACACCGCCTGACACATCGGCGGCAAGTTTAGCGGTCGGGTCGTACTGGAGCGCCTCACCCGAGGCACCGAAAATATCTTCCCCGAACTTCTCTACGGCCTTTTGCTGGGCGATGCCCATCTTGCGGAGCTTTTTGCCGCCCTCAATTCCAGCAGCCGACAGACCGCTCCCGATGAGTTCCCCGGCAACACCGGGCAGACCTGCAACGGCTGCTACCTGACGAGGCGCGGCACTGGCCACTTCCCGCAGCATGTTGGCCTTCGGCGCAGCAATACCAGTCTGGCTGATGGTCTTCAGTTCATTCCCAAGGGCAGCAGCCTCGCGCCGGGCGCTCTCTGCCTGCTGAGCAAACATAGCCGCACGATCCACGCCTTCGCGGAGCGGTCCACGGCTTGCCGCCTTGGCCTGACGGTCGAAGTCAGCCGCCTGCTTAGCAAGCTGTGCCTGCCGGGCGGTGATTTCCTTCTGGCGCGCAGCCAGTTCCTGAGGGCTGTATACCTTCGGCTCTTCGGGCTTGTTGCCTGTAAGGAAGTCGATGGCCCGACCGAAGAAGCCCCGCTCTTCCTCGCGCTTGGCGGCGAATTGCTTCTTGGCGGCATCCTGCCGCTGCTGGAAAGTAGGTTGTGAAGACTGGGCAGGCCGCTGCGATGCAGCAATCTGCTGCTTCACTACTCGTTGAATGACCTCGTTGGGCGTATTGTAGGGGAACTCAAGAATACGTCCGTCGGCAAGCTGCGCCCGCTTGGTCACTGGATCAGGTTCCCTTTCGCATCGAACCGGAGGATTTGCCCGTTCTTCACTGTCGGATTATTAGCGCCTTGTACAGTAGAAGCAGGGCGACCGCCACGGGGACGTACGCTGTTCATTACATCCTCAGTAGACTTCCACACCTGCGCAGCATCGTATGCAGTCTGGGCGATGGCTGCCCGTACGGGGTTGGCATCAGTGCGCTTCGGCTTACCGGCCCTAATCCATGCCTGATATGCCGTGTTGTAGTCCTTCTTCGCGCTGATGTAGTCTTTCTGGATTTCAGCGAACTTGTTTGCGGTCACAGTAGTGCCACGCTCACTACCGCCGCCACCGCCACCGCTCCCACGAAGTGCAGCGCGGCCCGACTGGCGCAGACGCTCAAGGGCGAAGTCATGCTTGCGACCAAGCTCTGCTTGAGTGGCTTGGAACTCCCGACCAACTTCGGCTTCGCGACCCTGCACACCCATCTGCTGCATCTGGATGAGGGCACCGGCTTTCTGAGCGGCTGCGGTGTTACGACCTGCTTCAATATCCAGAAGACCCTTCTGGATTTCTCGCTCTTCAGCACGGCGCTCCTTGGCGCGCTCACCGGCATTCGACAGGGCCGGGAGCAGGGCAGCACCGATGTTTTGGAAGGCATTCGGAGAAGTGCCCGCCATCATGCCAAAGCCAACCTC
>JACCDH010581085.1_pt1 | contig 21078 bp, 9 predicted proteins | sample 7442481 | NCBI WGS metagenome assembly JACCDH01 (sample SAMN15323433, study PRJNA562643) | freshwater metagenome | isolation source: river surface water | place: USA:Blue River Watershed | collected 2017-08-15 | reverse complement strand
TAATGGTGCCCAGACGATATGTAGTGGTGCAACACCAAGCATATTGGGCGAGGCTGTTGCTTCAACCGGATCAGGTGTACTTAGCTATCAGTGGCAGCAGAGTGTAACAGGATTGGCGGGCAGTTACCAGGATATTAGTGGAGCAACTGGTACAACGTATCAGCCTGGAGCATTAACGCAGACGACTTATTTCAGAAGAGTTGTAAACACAACATTGAATGGGGTTACGTGTACAGATAGCAGCAATGCTGTAATAGTTACAGTGAACAATATTGAAGCAGGAACGATTAATGGTGCCCAGACGATATGTAGTGGTGCAACACCAAGCATATTGGGCGAGGCTGTTGCTTCAACCGGATCAGGTGTACTTAGCTACCAGTGGCAGCAGAGTTCAACAGGTAATATTGGTTCATTTGTTGATATTGCTGGTGCAGGCGATAAAACTTATCAGCCAGGTTCCTTGGCTACTAATAGTTATTTCAGAAGAGTTACTAAGAGTACATTAAACGGTGTTACCTGTTTAGCTATTGGTAATATAGTTCTGGTAGAAGTAAATCAGGTTACAGCAGGAGTTATTAGTGGTGTGCAATCAATATGTAGTAATTCAGCACCATCCATTCTTGAAGAATCAGCTCCGGCAACTGGTACTGGAGTATTAAGTTATCAATGGCAGCAGAGTTTAACAGGTGGAATAGATACCTACATTGATATTCCTGGTGCAAACTCAATAAATTTCCAACCCGGTGTTGTTACAGCTACAACTTACTATAGACGTGTTGCTATATCAACCTATAACGGTGTAATCTGCAATGCTATCAGTAATGTAATACAGGTAATTGTTAGACCTAATCCAGTATTGATTAACCCGGGTACTCAGTTTGTATGCGAAGGTGAGGTGAGAAATATTGTACTGGTAAGTACGGCAAGCTTTTCTGCGCCAGTGTATAGATGGATTAATTCTAATACTTCTATTGGCTTACAAGCAAATGGTATAGGTAATTTCTCATTTAGAGGCACGAATAATAGCGACACTATAGCGAAAGCAATCATTCGTGTGAGTGTAGAGGATAATGGATGTTTCAGCGCTATTAATGACGAATTCATTATTAATGTTATTCCTAAGTTAAAACTTTTATCTACCAAGGATACGGCAATATGCAGTGGAGTGCAGATGAATTATATTCCTAAATCAAACATTGCGTCGGCTACTTACACTTGGTCAAGAATGCAAGTGTCTGGAATTGGAAATGCTTCTGCCTCAGGATCAGGAACAATCAGCGAAACATTGGTGAATACAACCAGGTCTGAAATATTAGTGCCTTATACTGTATCGATTGAATACAATGGTTGTATAGCTACTGAAACTGTAGTAATTAAGGTGCAGCCTATTGCTACCATTATTAATGCAGATCAGGTATTTGAGACATGTTCAGGTGAGAATTTTGGCTTTGTTCCTCAGTTCAATGTTCCCGGCGTAACATACACATGGAGAAGGGTTACACTTGCTGGTATAGCTAATGCGGCTGCATCTGGAACGGGTGTAATTGAGGAAGCACTTGTAAATACAACTTCAAGAGTGATAAGGGTTGGATATGAGTTTACGATGAATTCTTCAGCTGGATGTGAGGGAATCTTTACAGTGTATGTAAATGTAAAACCATTGCCAAGGTTGACAAGTTTGAAGTCAGTAAGCATTTGTGCAGGCGCACTCTTTAATTATTTACCAGAAAGTGATTTAACGATATCTAATTTTACTTGGCAAAGGCAGGCAAATTCGGGTATTGTAAATCCTCCTTCCAGTGGTATTGGAGTTATCAATGAAACACTTCTAACAACTTCGGAGAATAGTATTGTCCCTGTTACTTACAGGATTAGTATGTTATCTGTAAACGGTTGTTCGCAGAGTGAAACAATCACAGTAAATGTTTCTCCAATGCCTAGAGTGAATACTGGCAGTAACCAGATTGTTTGTAGCGGAGATAGAACTCAAGCTATTAGTTTCAGTGGTAATATTTCTACGGCTAAATACTCTTGGGTTATAACTCCTCAAGTCAATGGGCTTCCTTCCAATGGAACAGGAGATATTGCAGGAGCAGTTGTAACAAATACAAGTGGCGTACCAATTACTGCAGCTGTAAAAGTGATAGCTTCAAGTGGCACATGTACTGGCCTTGAAACAACTGTTGCAACCATAACTGTTAATCCTACACTTGTTAATCTTTTTGTTGAGCGATATCCCACAATTGCATGTAAGGATGATAATGTTGGGCCTTTCTTGGCAAGTATTCCTCAAGGCGGGGACGGATTCAATTATAAGTATCAGTGGCAGGTGTCTACTGATGGTAACACATATAGTGATATAACAGGTGCTACTATGCGTCAGATCAATACAAGAGCTGCTACTCAAGATGCATGGTATAGAGTTGTTGCTAATTCTGGTAATTGTATTGCTACTTCTGTGCCAGTGAAAATTGCCGTGAAAGACAAGCCTAAGGTTACAATAACTAACAATGAAAACTTTAGGGTCTCACTTGGTAATAGCACAAGATTGATTGCATCTGGAGGAGTATCTTATTTATGGATGCCTAGCGCAACCGTATCAGATCCTTTGTCTGATAGACCATTGGTAACGCCAATTTCTGATACAAGATATACGGTAAGCGTAACCAATTTGGATGGTTGTTCTGATACAGCTAGTGTTTTAGTAAGAGTAATTTTAGGGTTTAAAATTTTGCCAAATAATATTCTAACGCCTAATGGAGATGGATTCAATGACACATGGAAGGTAAAGAACATCGAGTTTTATCCAACTAATGTGGTATCAATCTTCAACGAAAAGGGTAAGCTTTTAAGAAGGATTGAGAACTATCGTGGTGATTGGGATGGTAAAGTAGATGGCAAGAAATTACCAACAGGTACATACTATTATGTAATTAATCTTAGTAATGGTAGCGCAGAATATAAAGGTTTTATAACTATTATTAATTGATGAATCATGAAGCGAATTAGTATATATCTACTATTTGTTCTAATACTAACGTCTAAAGAAGGTTTTGGACAGTCTGAAATATTTTCGAACAACTTGTTTAATAATAGACTGTTTATTAATCCGGCTTTCGCAGGCAGTAGTGATAATTGGAAAGGAGACTTCTTATTAAGAACTCCTATGAATAATAGCCAAAAGGGGTTGGCAACCAGTTTTCTGCTCACTTTGGATGGCCCTATTAAGGAGAATGCTGCTATTGGGTTTAATGTTTCCTCCACAAAGGCCGGCCTTTTATCTAACACTATAGCTTCATTCAATTATGGTTACGCAATTAATTTTAAAGAAGATGTAGCTCTTAGGCTAGGTATTAGTGCCGGGTTTAATAGCTATAGACTAGATAATGGGGAGGGGGGTATTATTGGTGAAGTTGCTGACCCTTTGATTGCCAATTATAACAATGTGCCGCCTTCATTTTTGGCTGGATTTGGCGCTTCTTTTAAATTAAGAAATATTAATCTATTTGCATCTCTGCCAAATGTTAATGGACTCTTTCAAAAAGAGAATGCAGTTGTGAATGAGAGTATACAATTGGCTGGCGGGGCTGAGTACGTTTTTGAGAATCTGGTTTTTTTGCCTAATGGCTCTACACTGCAAGCATCAATTTTAGCCCTTCAATATAGGTCTCAAGGTATTGTTGTACAAGGTGGCCTTCAGGTATCTTTTGCAAATCTGATTTCCGCTAATGGTATGTATTCAACCAATGGGGTAATATCGGCAGGAGCGGGTATTCCTCTTAATAAAATATCCTTTTATATCAACTATTCTATTGGTGGTATTTATTCTAAAAATATTTACGGCGGTTCAGGCGTAACTGAGTTAATGATCCGCTATAATTTCAAAAAGTAGAAAAATGGCAAAGAAAAAACTTGACTATTTCAATTTATTTTATTCATTAGGTGCCGTAATTATTTTAATTGGAGTTATTGCGAAGTTTCTCGAATGGGAAGCGCAAGATACACTACTACTTACCGGACTTACTGTTGAAGCATTTGTATTTCTAATGTCATCCATTCAGTTTATTCAAAATAAGCGTGAATATCGTTGGGATAGGATCTTTCCTGAATTAATTACAGAAGGTGGGCAGAGAAGTAGTTTATTAGATGATTTTGATATTAGATTGAAGCGTTTAGTCGATAACTATAGCAATAATCTGGAGGATTTTACAAACAAATTCAATGGAATAAACACCGAAATTATATCTGGAACGGAGAAGTATACCCTTTCTATGGATATGGTTCTACAGAGTGTTATTAAGCTGGATGAAAATTACAAGCGTATGTCTGAAAAGTTAGATGCCATTACAGATTCTGTAACTGTTTTGGGCGAAGTTTCAAATGACATACATGCATTGCAAATGGGGATTTCAGCCTTTACTGGTGCATCTTTGAGTACAGCTGAGCAATCGGAATTACTGAAGAATCATTTAACTGATTTGACAAGTTCTTTAGGTAGGATGAATGCAATCTCTCAAGGAATTTTAATTAAAATAAAGGAAATAGCATAAAATGGCTGCAAAAATTAATAGAAATAGATATAGGCTTATTACTCTTCTCTATATTGTTTTTGTCTGCTTATCTGTATTGAATATTCCGGCAAACTTACTGGATTCCAATTTGTATACTATTAAAACGTTTGAATTTGCTGAGGAGCAATCTCTTGACGAGATTGCTTTTGTGAAAGGAGTGATAAGTGTGCAGAATATTGCTGATTTTTCAGATACTGCACTAAAGTGCTTAGCCTTTTCTGAAAGAGTTGATCGAACTTATGCATATTTAAATAGTATTGATTCTATTATTATAAATGAGTTTAATAAGAATGGCACTACTATTCAGAAAAGTTTTTCGAGTAAGCGGTTGATTGAAAAAGTACTCATCAAAGACTCGTTAGTTTATAAAATGCGCGATTCGATTTTTTCTTTGCATAAGTATCTAAGTGAGTATAAGCAATTAGATGAACTCAAAAGTGTGGACTTAATACCTACTTCTAAAGTAATCACGAATAGTTCTGGAAAGAGCTATTCATGGGAATATTTTTTGTTTTTGCATAAGCCTGTTGCAGTAAGCTATCAGCAATTAAAGCGGCTTAAGTACTTATTACTAGCTGAGGAGCTTTTTTATTTGAGGAAAGTGCTTCATTATCTTCAGATACAACCAGCCTATTATTCAATGGTTACAAAAAAGGCTTATACGCAGCAGTCGCTGCCGAATCCTGCAAATATGTCTGATACTAGTATATCAAAGCAAAGAATTGATAGTTTACTTAAAAGGCAGAAAGCTATTATGGAGGAGTTGGTCAAAAGGGATCAAGTTATTTTAACTACAAAGCCTCAGCTTATAAGTACTGCGGATTTTGCTAATGCAGACACTCACAAAATATCTTTTGACTCTTTGAAAGATAATGATTTTGATGACTTTTTTCAACAAATTATTAATTCGCTTTCAGCTGAAAATATGTATGCTGGCATAGAGAATAGTTTAATTGACAATTTCTCTTATAAGTATAATGTAGATTATGCTTTAACCCTAACACCAGGAGCAGAAGTAATTCAAGATGGCAATAACCTTAAAGTAAAGTTTGTTGCACAGGGTATGTATAAGATTTCTTTTGATGATTTAAGAAATGGTAGAAGAAAGCGTCTTTTCAATAAATTAATTAATGTGTCACCTTTGCCCACTCCAATAGTTAGATTAAACAATGAGCAAAGTTTTAAAGACAAATTAAATATAAAGGATTTGTTTTATGCCAATGGCTTAAGAGCATCAGTAGGATTAAGGCAGCTGAATTATTTCCCGGGAAGAGTGAATGGTTATAGAGTAACATGTATTAGTGAAGATAATGTTAAGCAATCTATCTACAACTACGGAGAAATTTTTCAGGCAAGTACTCAGGAAATTATTACTACCCTAAAAAAGGGAGATATTCTGTTGATTGATAATGTAACAGTATCCTTATTTGATGGCTCAACACGAAATGCAAACCCTTTAATATTTAAAATATCAGACTAATGAAGCGTCTTCTTTTCTTACTAATTTGCTTTCCTTTATGGCTTAGTGCACAGGAAGCCATTAAAGGTAGTTATGATTCTCTTAGCTTAAAATCTGGAAGGAGATACTCGGTTCGTGAAACTGTTACTGTTATTCATAAACTGATTATTGAACCAGGTGTAATCGTTGATTTTATTGGTAATGGAAAAATTGTTATTGAGGGTGCAGTTAGAAGTGTAGGTACTGCAAATAAGATTATACAATTTAACGGAATAAAATCAAATACTGAGAGTACAGGCATAATTATACGTTCGGACAATGATAGTGAAATTGACTTTAGATATACTAGTTTTGATTCTTTGAGTATGCCTATTAGTTTCGAATCTGGTTGGTATCGGAGTAGAGTGCTTATTGAGAATTGTCAATTTAAATATACTAATGGTTCTATCGCTATAATTCAAATGCTTAATCCTAAGACTAATAGCGATAAGCAAGTAATAGCTTTTAACTTAGTCAACAATCTTTTTTTTAAAAATAAGGGGTCTTTGTATATTGAGGATTTCCAACTTGATTATTTAAAACTAATTATTTCCAAAAATGTATTTATTGATAATTTACTTGCAGGATTTGGACAGTATACTTTTTCAGGAAACTTTTTATATGGCAGGAATGATTATAAATCAGGTAAACATATAGCGGATATAAGAGATAATAGCTTTGTTAGAAATTTTTTGAAAGATATTGATGCCGATACAATAATTAAAGTAGCTCATTTTGGTGTCTATGGATCTGCGCCAGCTTTAAATGTACCGTACAATTATTGGGGTTCGCCTGTTGAAGCTGATGTGCATAGCTTTGTCTATGATTATGTTACAAATTTTAATAATCCACGATTGACGTTTACTGGGCTATTAAAAAAGCCTTCAGATAGTACTTTCGGGCATATTTATCAAATAAACATAAATGGCAAAATCTTTGCGGATGATAATCTTGGTAGGTCAAACAAAGTAAAGCTTATTACGCTTTACGCGAATAGGCGGTTTGGAAATATGCCGGCTAAAGTTTTATACCATTATCTTAAAGACTCTACAGAGCAAAAGGATACTATCCTTTATGTTAATCGGCGGATAGAATCAACTGGATCTATGGAATTAAGTATTACTGATTCAGGATTTATTTCTATGAATCCGGGATATTTCATTATTTCTAACTTATTTGATGAGTTTGGTGAGCCAATTCCCGAAGTAATTATTGGTCAAAGATTATTCTTGACTGAATTATATAAGCGACGTAGAAAAATAGGTTTATTGGAAGTAGTTGACAATGATATTCAGATTGCTCAGGAAGAGAAAGAGTTTCAAGAGAATAGGTTATCAGTAGGATTTATTGGAGGTACATCTATTTTTTATGGATCAGTATCGAATCGATCCCTTTTTGACAATGATAAGAATGCTTTGTTCGGTTTTGGTGTTCGGTATAGGCTTAACCGAGTTATTTCCCTCGCTGCTGCTATTCAAAAGACAACTTTTTCGGGAGATGATAATAACTCAAAGGATCAAATAAAGCAGGCACGAGGTATGTCTTTTGTAACCCCAGCTACTTTTTTAAGTCTGAAATCAATGTTTGAATTTGGGCAAAAAAGCTGGTTTTATAAGCGAACCTCACTTTTGCCAGCTTTTGGTTTTGGACTTAGCTATATGTCCTTTAATCCCCAAGGGGAATATTTGGGTAAATTATATGATCTTCAGCCTCTAGGAACGGGAGGGCAATTATTAGCAGGCAGTACAGAAGGAGTTTATCGAACAAGTACACTAGGTGCATTCATCAGTTTTGAGCTGATGCATAAATTTGCTAAGAATTGGACTTTTGCAGTTGTTGTTGATTATCATGTTTCATTCTCTGATTACCTAGATGATGTAGGGCCTAATGTATATCCTGATTTACAACTTATGGAGGCCCAAATTAGTCCGATAGCAGCTTATTTTTCAAATCCTACGAATAGAACAGTTGGGAATAATGAACTGAGATCGGGAGTAACTACTTCAAATGATGCTTTTTTTACTTTTGGGTTTAAACTTTCACGATCTCTTAAATTCAGAAAAAAGTAGGTGGGGAATAACCTAAATGGCGCCTAGTTATTAGAAATATTACTATTAAAAAAAACAATTTCATCTATAACATAATCCTTGACATTTTGTGATCTTCAATCAAATTATTAGCATGGAACTTAGAGCTAAGAAAGATCAGGTAATTAGGATTGAGACTCTGCTAACAGCTATAGATGAATTGCCATCAATTGTATTTGTAATTGATGAAGATGACAATATAGTCTATGCCAATAAAGTTTTCTATAGCGATACAATAAAGTATGTTGAAGATACTGTTCGAATTTCCTTAGTTGGCAGTAGTCAATACAGATTTTCAGGGAATAAAATGTTCATTGACGTTATTGTTGATGAAGTTATACCTCTTATCAAAAAGAGTTTTTTAACGAATTCGAGTTATTATGAGCATAGTGTAAAAGCAGAAGTGAGTTTCGGAACTACTAAATATCTGTTCTTATGTAAGCGCTTAAAGATTGAGTTTGCTGAACAAGAGCATTATGCAGGATTACTAATCTCAGGGTATGCAATGATGAATGAACAAATTGGATTTGGCGTCAATAGAATTCCAGAAGCTGTGTAAAATGACTACCGTTAGCCTTGATAGCACTGTCCGCTTGTTGACAGGTCACGAATTCAATACTCCTTTAAATGGGATTATGGGATTTGCTCAAATTGCAAAAATCGAGATTGAAGAAGGAAGGTTAAAACCAAAAGATGGGCTTAAGTATATTAACTATATCATAAAATCAGCCGAAAGATTAAATTCTTTAATAGAGCGATTGAGGTTATGGACATCGCTCGAAGATTTAAATTCTATTGAAAATGCTAGTATTTATGAAATAGATTATTTTTTGTTGAATGATTTGGTTTTATCTCTAAAGAATAAGCATTATCCTAATGTTGACCTGTTTAATAATAGGGTAAACGGTAGCACAAATTTCAAAAAGACTTTTTTCGGCAGTGAATATCTTGTACGGAATGCTCTATTAGAAGTTATTGATAATGCTTTTAAATTCTCCATTAATTCGTCTTCTGTATCCATAGTTATCGAAGAGGATGAACATAGTAAACAATCAATTCTGATAATTACAAATGCTTGTCATAATGAAATTGAAGCACAGTTACTAGAGAGATACACTCCATACAGTCAATTTTATAGGAAAAAGTATGAGCAACAAGGTATTGGTTTGGGGCTAGCCATAGCTAATAAGATTTTTTCTTTAAATGGCTATCAAATTCGCTTTTCACAACCAAAATTGGGTGTGATTTCAACTAAAATATACTTCCCCTGTATATAATTCGTCTTTTTGTGTAAATTGATGAATATTTTTTTACACTTGAGATATTTATACTTCTTAATTATTTTTCTACTATGTAATGTCATATCATTTGCAAATGATTACACAGTACAGCATTTCAAAAAAAGCAATAGTATACTCCCCAATGTTATAACAGGTTTGGCTTTTGGTGGGAACGGGCTACTTTATATATCAACGCAATCTGGAGTATTTACTTTCGACGGTATTGATTTTACTGAGCTTAAACTTATCAGTAAGCCCCAAAATAGGAAGGGGTTACTTTATAGTGATTTGAGGTTTGGGGGTAGGGTATTAAGTATTGCCCAATTGAATAATCGCTTAGTATGTTTAGGATTTTCTGACATTGGATATAAACTATATGATCTAAACACTGCACATGTAGGGGAAGATATTTCAGGCACTTTAAATTTGGGACTTGATATTACAACAAATCAGTTTATCGAAATTCAAAGTTTAAGCAAAACCCAACCTTCAGTTAGATCAAATTACATTAAGAACTCAGGAAAAGTTATAAGCACTGGTTATAAACGGCTTTATTTTCAGGAACATGAAGTCTGGAACTATGTCAATGGGGGAAAACACACAAGCTCGTTTAGAATAACAAATTTAAATAACATATTGAAATATGGAGATACATTATTCCAATTCGACAACAATATAGCGTTTAGAAGTATAATTGTAAATGGTAAACAGTATTATAAGAGAGATTTAAAATTTACCTTAAATGGAAAGCCTTTTAATTATACGAGTAGGTGTAATATTTTTTATAGTTCTGGAAGGCCTTATCTTATATCCAATAAAGCACTATATAAAATATGTAGAAAAGGGGTTTCCTTTGAACTAAATGAATTATTTTCTTTTCCTTTTTTAGATGTAGTTACGATCAATCAAATACAAGTAACTGCAAACGAGAAAGCTTTCTTTTTAGCTACTGATGAGGACGGCTTATATTTCGTGCGTAAATCTGACTTTACCTACTTTTCAACTAAAATTGGCAGTACAAGTAGTTCAGTAAATGCTTTAAATGTTTATGATAGTTTGGTTTTTACACATAATGGTGCACTCATTAATCTAAAGAGTAAGTCAATTGCTAATCAAAGTATATTCTTTTCAAATTCAAAAAGGACTATCAAGACAGATAACGGTTTTTTGCGGGTTTATAAAATTTCAAATTCTTCAGGACTTGATTCTGTTGAACTAATAAGTAAGTCCTTATCAGGCAATTTAAGTTCACATATTTATGCAGATGATTCTTTGCGTACTTTTTTAAAGAAATTATTTATATCACTTGGGGTGAAGTCGAATTTATTAACCGATGATTTCTTGAGAATTTATTATCAAAAATTGAAAGAAGGGGAGATATTATTCCCAGTCTGGGCGGCTGATTTCAATGGAAAAATATACTTTACTAGAAGCAACTTATTATATACCTGGGATAGTAAGTTAAAATCTATTGGGGTTACTTTAAATATTCGGGATTATTCTATTTCTTTTATTAAAGCCCTACCCCAAAGTAGGGGGCTTGTTTTAGGACTATATAGAGGTGGTTTGCTTTATAGTTCAAACGGCATTTCTTTTAATTCAATTTCATTTAATGGCTACCCCGAATTTGGCTACGTCCATAACATATTTTTTGATTCTAAAAATCGTATCTGGTTAGTTACCAATCAAGGTCTCTTCTGTGGTGATACAAATTCTTTTTTGAAACAGTTGAATAGCCCCAGTGGTGATCCTTATTTTGCTTTTTATAATTATAAAAACGGACTTTTTTTATCCGAATTAAATAGTGGAGGCTTTTATTCATCTTTCAAGCACCAAAGTGGAAACTATTTTATTTCAGGATTGGAAGGATTTGTTGCAGGCAAACTTGATAGTATAGATATAAAGCTTCCACATGATACTATTAGCATAGTAAATACAGTCATTGATGGGCTTTTATTTAATGGGTTTAAGAGGCCAGAATCAAACTTTGAGAGTGTAGATTTCTATTTACAATGTCCTCCTTCCTTTAATTTGATTACTCCAGAATACGAGTATAGGATATTGCCAATAGACAAAGAATGGAAAAAAATTACTTCAGCAAAATTTATTCGGCTAAGCAATATTATTTCTTACAATGAATTAACTCTTCAACTACGGGGACGAACCGGATTAAAAGAGGCAGATACATTCATTCAAGAGTACACTTTTCGGAAAAAGATTGAGATTTCTTATGTTTTGCTTCATTATTTTTTGCCAATTGTAATTTTGGTATGTAGTATATGGCTGCTGATGCGTGTACGTTTAAGATATATGCGTAAGAGAAACAATGATTTAGAAAGTGCGATTGTAGAAAGAACGGCGCAGCTTAGTAAGATTAATAGTGATCTTCAATTAAAAAGTAGGCAGGTCAAATTTTTGAGCTCTATTCTGGTCCATGATATTAAAAGCCCATTAAAGTTTATTAATATTATCAATAAAGAACTTGTGTCAAGTTGGGATATCTCAACAAATGATGTTAAATATAGGCTGGCTAAAGACATGGAAATGTCAGTAGGTAAATTACTTCAGTATGTTACTGAATTCTTATCATGGTTACATCTTCAATGGTCGGAATCCCAAATAAATTTAACTGACGTAAATGTTTCTAATGTATTAGATAATATTGCCTCTTTTTACAGAACTTACCAGGAGCGTTATAACAATAATAAAATTCTGGTTGATTCAGGTATAGGGGTTAAAGCATTCACAGACTCAAGTTTATTGGAAATATTGTTTAGAAATTTGATTGACAATGCATTGAAAAACACTATTGATGGGGTTATTTTGCTAAAACTCACTGAATATGATAGTTATATAGAGTTTATGTGTGAAGATAACGGTAAAGGAATGTCACATGAAAAAATAAGGCGTTTGTTATCTTTAAGACAGACTAATAATGAATTTAATGAAGATTCATTTAGCATGGGATATTTTTTTATTAATTTTCTTGCAGATAAGCTTGAAATCAAAATCAAAATTGAAAGTGATATTGGAAAAGGTACGAAGGTGACACTCCTTATACCTAAGCGTTAACTCTGCGTTTCCAATTTTTACTATGTTAATTTAATTTTACATCTATAAATTTATTTATAAGCTCGCATTACTCTTGCAGTAACTACTACTGCTTCGGGGGATGCTTTATAGTTTTACACACAGACTCAGTCTTTTTTTAGCCATATTATATGCAAATGTTTTGTTTGCGAATAATGGAGATACTGCTTTTTGGGGAGTTACTCAGACTCGTATAGTTAAACTTCATAAGCAAGCTCAAAGCCAGCACAACAGACTAATAGAATCTTCTAATAAAAGAGTTCAGGCATTTAGTAAGATAGCTAATAAAGTTCATTCAAAACTTGTTTATGTCAATCCAGAGGCTGCGAAGTTGCTTCGAAAAGAGATTGATTTGATAGAGATTAAGTTGCGAGGTGTAATTCTAAGCATGCGGCAGGTGGATTCACTAGTTGCGAAGCCTGTGCAAATAATAAATGGATATCGAAGTAAGGCCGATAGTCTCAAAACTGCATTTAGTTTTCTTGCTGGTGAGATGCCAGAAACATCTAGCGGAACAAAAAATCTTCTAAGGCAAGTTGGAGATTATTATACTGCTGATGATTTGTTAGATGTTGCCTCTCAATTAAAGGAATACTATCAGTTATTAGCCAGTTATATGGCCAAATTTGGATTGGCAATAGGGGATAATTATTTCTCAAATGAATTCAGAAAAATCTATCAATTACGCACCGATATAGAGTCACTTTCAAATGATCCTGATAAGGCGGTAAAGCGATTGCTGGATTTAGCATATAGGCAACCCGCATTTGCATCCTTCTTTCAAAATAATAGCCAATTTGCTGCGATTTTTGGGATGAATAGTGCGTCCTTAGATGGTGCAGGAAATGGCACCGTGCCCATAGCTGGTTTGCAGGAAAGAATGCAGATTACACAAGCTTTGACTCAATCAGGCTTATCTATGCCTGCGGTTCCGCAAAATGCAATGATGCCGAATTTCTCTAGTCCTTTTGAAGCTTTGAAGCAAAGAATCAATCAGACCGGTGCTTCAGGTTATGAGGATTTGTTTACATCTACAGATATTACTCAGCAGCAGCGAAAGCCCTTTTTTCGACATTTTGAAATTGGAGTCAACCTTCAGACGAGCAGATCAAGAAATGGATTTCCGGCTAGTGCTGATATGGGCATTTCTATTGGTTACAAGATTAAAAAGCAGGCAGTTATTGGTGTAGGCGCGGCATATAAATTAGGTATTGGAGAGAGTTTACAAAAAATCGCCCTTTCAAATGAGGGTATTGAGCTAAGGACTTTTGCGGATGTGAAAATTAAAAAAAGTTTTTGGGCAACCGCTGGATATGAGCTCCACCACTACAAAGCATTTCAAAGTATCGCTGAAATATCAAAATACAATTTGTGGCAAAGAAGCGTGTTAGTTGGTATTAGCAAGAAAATTCAAATCGGCAATAAAAAGTCGGCGAAAATGCAAATTCTCTGGCAACCTATTTCATTTCCCGCAAACTCTATCAGCTCACCAATCAAATTCCGAATAGGGTATCAGTTATGAGACAACAATTACAAGATATTATGAGATTTCAGTTAAAGCAATACTTGTGTTTGCTTTTCTTCTTGGTAATGCTCCAAGTAAATAATAAAGCAAACGCACAGTCTGTTCAATACACAGATACAGCTTCTATGTTAGCGCCTTATTTGCGAAGTAGTTTAGGTGTAAAGTATGCCGATACATCAGCGATCCTACGCCGCTATTTAAGGATTAGGGATACAACCAGATTGTTATCACCCTATTTAAGGAGTGCTTTAGGTATGAAGTATACGGATACAGCTTTAATGCTTAGCCGTTACCTAAAAAGCAGTTTAGGCATGAAGTATGCTGATACATCTGCGATGCTTAGCCGCTATCTGAGGATAGGGGATACAACCAGATTGTTATCACCCTATTTGAGGAGTGCTTTAGGTATGAAGTATACGGATACAGCTTTAATGCTTAGCCGTTATTTAAGAAGCAGTTTAGGCGTGAAGTATGCTGATACATCAGTGATGCTTAGTCGCTACCTGAGAATCGGGGATACGTCCAGATTGGTATCACCATACCTGAGGAGTACAATGGGTATGAAGTACACGGATACAGCTTTGATGTTGAGCAGATACTTACGTGTAGCAGATACCGCTCGAATCTTATCGCCATATTTAAGAAATGCACTTGGTGTTAAGTATACGGATACGGCAAGCATGCTGAGTCAGTATGCCCGTAGATCAGAACTGCCAAACATGGCTGCCAAGCTAAATACAACAGACACCAGTAATATGTTGTCTGGATATGCAAAGAGAACAGAACTACCTGATGTCAGCACTAAACTAAACTATACAGATACCACAGCATTGCTTGCCGGGTATGTCAGGAGAGCTAATCTGCCTGATATGGCTGTTAAGTTGAATACAGCAGACACTGTGAGTATGTTGTCATCATATGCGCGTAAGACAGAACTGCCCAATATCAACGGCAAGCTGAATGTCAGTGATACTGCATCTATGCTGTCTTCCTACTTGCGAAGCACAGCTGGCATGAAGTACACTGATACGTCAACGATGCTGATGCCCTATATGCTCAAATCGGAGTCAAGTAAATTTATCTTTGCTAGTGCTTTAAGCGATACTGTTAGTACAATCAGAGACTTGTTGAGAACAGGTATTAGTGCAAGCGGAACTTGGGGAATCAATATTACAGGTAATGCAGCAACAGCAACTACAGCTGAGAATTGGTCGGGATCTTCCGCATTAAGCAACTATCTGCCTCTAAGTGGCGGAACACTTACTGGTCCATTACAAATGACAAGTGCAACTGTTACTGGTAATCTAGGAATCGGAGTTACTAATCCAACGGAAAGGCTGGTAGTTAATGGTAATCTCAGAGCGAAGCGACTGATTATTACACAAGCCGGCTGGCCAGACTACGTTTTCGCAGCTGATTATAAACTCAGGTCAATAGAAAGTCTAAAATCCTTTATTCAAGAGAATAAACACCTTCCCGGAGTGCCCTCAGCAGTACATGTAGCCAAAAAAGGGGTAGATGTTGGTGATGTGCAAGCTGCGCTGCTTGAAAAGGTTGAGGAGTTAACATTATACCTTATTGAGCAATCTGAAGAAATAAAGCGCTTGAAAAAGGAAGTGAACTCATTAAAGGGCAAATCAATTCAGCGCGGTCATAAAAGAAAGTAACAATGGGGATTCCTAAGATTATCAGGCTTAGCTTTTTTATATCCTTACTGCTTGTTCAGTATTTGCAAGCTCAGGTGAACTTGCAAACAGGTTCTGCTGTTTTCAACCTTCCCGTGCTGCAATGGAAAGACACAAGAAGTAACCTGAATTTATCTGCACAGTTTCAGTATAATTCAGGTAATGGACTTAGAGTGAACGATGTGGCATCTAATATCGGACATGGATGGTCGCTTGCCATTGGTGGTGTTATAAAAAGGATGCAGGTTGGTGAGCCGGATGATCAGAAAGCGTGGAATGGCAATGGAACTTTCAATGACGTAACGAAATATCCTAACGGTTACTTGTATAACGATAGAGCTGTTAATAAAGGTGTTTCACCTGCATTAAACCGTTATCCTATTTTTCCTGAAATGAATCGCGTGTATAAGCAACACAATAGTGTTACTGCTGATACAGAACTTGACTATTTTAGTTTTCAATTTAATGGGCGTACGGGCATATTTGTTTTAAACAAGTCAACAAGAACTGGGTATTCGCTTGAAAAAAACAATTTACTCATCAATTTTGAAATAGACGAAAGCCTTGCAACCAATCAAGTAAATGCAGGTGTTAGAACTACCATTGCTTCATTTACTATTCTGGATGAATTTGGTATTGCTTATAAGTTCAGTAAAAGAGAGTTGAGTAAGTTGCAAAAAACAGTTTATTGCGATAAATATGGAAATGCCAAGTACACTCAGCCTAAATTATATAAAGAAGATGTACAGTATGAAAAAAACATTGATGAAGGAGATCTGATAAATCCCTTTGTAACAACCGCTTGGCACCTTACAGAAGTAGAAGATAAGCTAACAGGTAGGAAGATTTTATTTGATTATATAATCAGGAATATTCAAGCCACCGCTGGTAATACCATCAGTCAGATAGATCAGGAAAAGCGTTATGTACTTATTTCTTTAAATACTTCAATTCAACAAATACCTATACTCTCCGCAGTACAATTTCCAGACGGACATAGACTTGCTGTTGCGTTTGGTGATCAACGAGTTGACCTGCCAGGCGATTTTTGTATGAAGTCTGTTGATGTCTTTTTTAAGCAAAGACTTAAAACAAGATTTAGGCTTAAGAATAGCTATGTTATCAGAAACCGGTTTGGCACACCAGTAACAGATTTTCAAAAGCAGCGGGCTAGATTGTACTTATTGGGTATAAGGCAGGTAGGTCCGGATGGTAAATCTTTTTTTCCTGACTACAACTTTGATTATTATCTGAATTCAGGAGTACCCGGCGCAACAGACGATGTAGTTCCCGCACCGTTCTCAATGTATAAGGATATATGGGGTTATTATAATGGAAGTAACTCACAAACTTATTGGGCAGAACCTATGAATCTAAATAAGGGGGTTAGTGACCTTTCTTATAGTGATGCTACCGGCTTATGCTTTAGAAGAAAGAATACAACCAATATGGTTTTAAACCCGAAAGCTGGGTATGCAAGTCTGGGTTTATTAAAACAAATCCGCTTTCCTTCTGGCGGACTCCAAAAATTTGAGTATGAGCAGAATAGGGTTCAATACAATGAGTCTGAAATATTTTCCGGTGGCGTTCGTGTAAGTAAGGTCTATAGCCATGATGGAGGATTTGCCAATGATTGTGATAACCTGAGTGTTACTACCTATAACTATATAACAGAGGCTGGTGTATCATCCATGTGGGGATTTGAGTATCCATCAAACAAGCACACATCATTCAATAAATATAGCCCAGAATATAAATTCTATAAGTGGGTCCCTTTTTTAGGTAAGTGCGGATACAGATTTCAGTATCCGGGTATATCATCTACTAGTAAAAGCGTGACACTGCCTTGGCTACAAAACCAACTTTCCAACCCTGTAGTTTCAGGGGCTATGCAAGGGGTAGACGCTGCAAGTAAAGTTTTAAATCTATTAAAAGCATTTTCTAAAAATTCACCTGATCCTACCTCGTTAATCATAAGTTTAGCTGCAGACCTGATAAATCTTGTGCTTTCCTGTTTTGTAGATATGTCTAGTAATACAATGACAGACGTTTACTACAACCTTAATCTGAATGATTTTAATCCTTTGCCCGTTCAATATTCCCGAGTAGAACTGATTCAGCAGCAAGGAAATAATGGTAAAACCATTCACCAGTTTACAAGCCCTACCGATTATGCCATTTGGGAAAATAATGATGAGGCAAAATCAATGAAGCAGCGTTATGCCTTCTGGGCATATGGCTTACCCAAATCTACCAAAGTCGTAGATAAAAATGGAAAGATTGTATCAGAAACCATTCAGCAGTATGATTTCTCTGATGCTAAAAATGACTTATGTAACAATAATTGGGCAGCAATGAGTGCTTACGACGGCCAAAGTTCAAATGGACTTAATCCGGGTGAGACCTCGTGTGATTACGATAATCTTAAAGCATTGTCAGTTCGCTCAGTTTCTCAGCGTATTACAGATTGGGATGATCCTTCCAAATATGACAATCTCAATAATTTCATTACCAGTTCTACCGCTGATATAAAGCTTCAGTTCTATAGCATCTACACAGGTAAGGTATACTTGTCTTCTGTAATCAATAAAACTTATGCGAGCAATAGTAACAGATATACACAAGTGCAAACCAATTATGCGTATAACAATAGAAACTTCCTTCCATATCAAATTAGCACACAGAAAAGTAATGGAGATGAAATAGTAGAGGAGATTGCTTATAATATTGATATGCCTTATGATGCAGCATTGAATAAGCTGATTGTAAACAACTTTATTTCAATGCCAGTTAAAACACTCAAACGTTTACGTAAGGCAGGTAGTAATGAATACTTATATCTTGGCGGAGAAGAGTCTGAATTTGCTGTGATTGCCAACGGTGATGTAAAGACTTCGAAGAAAAAGCAATATCGTTTAACATTTCCTGCACTGCAATTGCCTTCACCTGTTGTTACAACAGAATATTTGTATAATGCCAATGGTGATTTAGCTGGTTTAGTTGATGAGGGTGGTAGAACTGTAACGAATCTGTATGATAGTGATGGCAGATGGTTAACCGCAACGCTTATTAATGCGCACCCGGTTAATGATAAAGTTTTTTATACTGGCTTTGAAGAAAATGAATCAAGTGCTTGGGTGCTTTCAGGGGCGAATGTGTTTAACCCAAATCCTCTTGCTGGTGCTCGTTGTTTTCAAATTAATAATGCAAATATTACAGCTAGCCAGTTAAATCCAACAAAAGCCTACAGATTGTCTTTTTGGGCAACCGGTACCATCAATGTAAATGGTTCAGCACTTAGTCCTATGCTAAGTGTGCCTAGAGTGGGCATGTACAGCTATTTTGAAACAGTTGTGCCTGCAGGCAATACTACTGTTCAATTAACAGGTAGTGGTTTAATTGATGAATTAAGATTATTGCCCGATAACGCTAGAATGCGCACGGTTGCTTATGATGATCTTTTAGGCAAAACAGCTGAAATAGATGAGAATAACAGACTTACGTTTTATACGTACGATGCTTTGGGCAGACTTTCTTCTATCCAAGACGATCAAAAGCATATCCTGAAATACTATGAATATGGCACAACAGAGAAAATTACCACCTGCCCTGTTGTGTATACAAATAATAGAATTGAAGAAGTATTCAAAAAGAATAATTGCCAAAATGGTTTTGAGGGCTCTGAAGTAACTTATATAATAGCTGCGGGCAAGTACCAATCATCTATTAGTCAGGAAGATGCTGATAGAAAAGCAGAGGAAGAATTGGCAGCTCAGGCGCAGACTTTCGCAAATGCAAATGGAGTTTGTCAGCAAATCTATTTCAATGTCGAGCGTTCTGGTGTATTCCAAAAGCAAAATTGTCCTCCCGGTTTTATTGGTGCTTCACTCACTTATACCGTTCCGGCAGGTAAGTATAGGTCTTTGGTTAGCCAGGCCGATGCGGATTCTTTAGCGCAGTATGAAATAGACGCAAACGGCCAGGCCGCTGCGAATAATAATCCAGGGTTAAGTTGCAGTATAACTAGAGAGCCAATTTGGGAAAGTAAAGATGATCCAAGATTTACTTGCGGCACCGGTCAATATTTGGGGCAAAAGATGGTTTTACTCGATGACATTAACCCTAATAGCAATACCTATCGTGATTCTGCTTGGTTCCCAACAGGAGAGATAGACCCGGTAATGTGTCCTATAGACCGTACTCCTAACTGGCAGCCTACTGGAAATCTTCGCTGTGATATTGGTAATGGAGGTTACCTAACGGGTCGACAGTCCAGAGAAGAAAAAGATTTGAATGCTAATAGTACTAGTTATAATACCATTAGATGGATAGATGCAGGGGCAAGTTCTTCCTGCCCTGTACTACCAGACTGGCAGCCTACAGATAGAGTACGCTGTGAGTTTGATGATAAGAATGGTGCGGGTTATACGGGTAATGGTGAGCGTGAAGAAAAAGACATGAACCCATACAGTGGTAGTTACAATATTACCAGATGGGTGAACACAGGTGCAACTGGTGAGTGTAGCACTGTGCCGCAGTGGACAAGTACAGGTACAGTACGTTGCCAAACAGTTGGAGGATATTTAACTGGAAGGCAAGAACGCGAAGAACTAGACCTTAATAAACGAAGCAGAACGTACAATACTACGAGATGGGTAGATAATGGCGCAAGTAGTAGCTGCCCCATCGTAGCGGATTGGCAGAATGAAGGTGGCTTAGTATGTGAGACAGGTACAGGTGGATATGCAACGGGTTATCAGCTACAAATGCAGCGTGATAAGAATCCTTACAGTGCTACGTATAACCAAACAAGGGTTGGCAGTCGTGTGCAGAATCTTAGCGCTTGCCCGGTTAATGCTGATTGGCGAAACACCAATGCAAGTACACCTGAGTATCGGTGTCAAACAGGCACAGGTGGTTACAATACGGGCAGACTGGAAGTAAAGCAAATAGATGTTAATCCATACAGCAGTAGCTACAATACAACAAGATGGATAGATGCTGGGGCGAGTACATCCTGCCCTGTATTACCAGATTGGCAACCTACGGGTAGAGTACGCTGTGAGTTTGATGATAAGAATGGTGCCGGTTATACGGGTAATGGCGAGCGTGAGGAGAAAGACATTAACCCATACAGTGGCAGCTACAATATCACCAGATGGGTGAACACAGGTGCAACTGGTGAGTGTAGCACTGTGCCGCAGTGGGCAAGTACAGGTACAGTACGTTGCCAAACAGTTGGAGGATATTTAACAGGAAGGCAAGAACGCGAGGAGAAAGACAATAACACTCGCAGTAAGAGTTACAATACCACTAGGTGGGTAGACAATGGTGTAAGCAGT